>Ga0256827_10000742_pt1 | contig 20544 bp, 28 predicted proteins | sample CV84metaG_FD_185977 | JGI IMG/M metagenome (GOLD analysis project Ga0256827, IMG submission 185977) | Hydrothermal vent microbial communities from East Pacific Rise, Pacific Ocean - CV84 | ecosystem: Environmental > Aquatic > Marine > Hydrothermal vents | place: Pacific Ocean: East Pacific Rise... | reverse complement strand
TATGTATCACGGTCTTATAGTTAATGGGTTTAAAGATAAACCTACTACACAGCAACAAGAGGTTATGACAACTATTGGTTTAGATACTGACCTAAGTAGCATATATGATAAGTTAGGAAGTAAGAAAGTAGCTAAACTACTTAAGAGCAGTAAAGAGCTAAGTAAAGAAGTAGAAGATACTAAAGCAGATATAAAAGAACTAGACTCTGAATTCTATAACTATTATGTAGCTCAAGCTAAAGGCTTAGGTACTTATATGGTTACACATGAAGCTAAAGCTGTATACCAATATAATGCAACTAGTATTGCTAATAGACTTAACTACAAGCCCACAATGGAAGCAGATAAAGAACTAGTAGATGCTGTTGATAAGTTAGCTACATTAGAAGCATTAGCTATATCAGAGAAAGGCGATAAAGAAGCTCTAGCAGATTTAATAGATAAGGATGCTATAGGTATGGAGAACTTCATGGCTTTCCATTATATGTTTAAAGAGACTTCGCAGAAGGAAGAGTTTAAAGATAAGCCTGAGAAAGTAATGAAAGGTTACATTAAAGAGATATTTGATGGAGATATATCTACTAAGATAATTAGAGCAGATGAACTAAAAGACTATGAAGCTATTGGTTACGAGAAAGTAGAGAATGTAAAGTTACATAAGAAAGATGAGTCTAGCACTAAACTTATATTAGTTAAGAATAGTGACAATATAACTAAGACATATGATAAAGCCTTACTAAGACTTAAAGATGATAATGTATTAGGTACTTCAATAGTTGAAGTTAAGAAGATACAAGAGAAGAGTTATGCTTCATCAGAACTACTAGCAAGAGCTAGAAACGATATGACTAGAATAACTAATAGTAGATTTAGACAACTTAAGATGATGGATGAAGGTACATACGACCCAGATAAAGATGACTTTAATCTACTAGCTATTAGTGACTCAGAAGGTAATGTTATGTCTTATAACTACGTAATGCCTAAAGCTAAGAAGAAAGAGCTATTAGACCAAGATACTAAAGCTACAGCAGTATTAGCTGGTATGTTTACTGATGCTTATGACCTTAAGAGTTCTAAAGAGTTTAATAGAGAAGTATTTAACTTAGCTAAGAAAGATGCTATTGAGAATGGAGTTAATCCTGAAGCTAGGATTATAAAGAGTGATGTAGGTAAGAACTATATTATGCTAGAAGCTGATTCTAAAGATAAGAACATAAGAGATATATGGAGAATATTACCTAAAGACTTTGCTAATATAATTAAGGAAGAAGGTTATAAAGGTGCATTACCTTTAAGAAGAGACTTACTATTCACTTATATTGGAAGTCGTAAGATGAGTATAACTGATGGCTGGGCTGGTAAAACTAAGCCTAGCACACAACATGTACTTAGACATATAGAATCTATATGGAAAGAAATAGTAAGTATTGCTAAAGTAAACATTATTATTAAGACACCTGCTGTATTTGCTGGCAATGTAATAAGTAACTTAGCAGTTAGTGTTAAGTTTGGTATATCTCCACTAGAAGTAATGAGACTACAGATGGATGGAGTTAAGTACTTAACTGAGTACTCTAAGAACTCTAAGAAGCTAGAGATACTAAAAGCTAGAAGAGCTGCTAAGCTAATAAGTAAGAGCTCTACTACTAATACAGATAAACAAATAGAAGTATTAGAAGGTATGCTTGCTAATAGTCCTATAGCAGATATGGTAGATGCAGGATTACATCAAGCTATTATAGAAGACACTACAACAGATGACCTTAAGAATAAAGGTAAGATGGGTAAGTTTATTGATAAGAAACTAGATGCAGCCCCTAGTTTTGTTAGAACTGGAACTGATTATCTATTTCTTACGGATAAAACTACTCCGTTTAAGTTAATGGCTAAAGGTATTCAGTATAGTGACTTTGTAGCAAGATATGCGGTTAAAGAAGCTATGATACGACAAGGTCCTCCACCTTCTCAGTCTTCAATGACTGATAAAGAATGGCATGACTACGTAATGAATACAGTAGTAGATACATTCATTAACTATTCAGTACCTGATAGTAAACTAGTTCAGTACCTTAATGATATGGGTCTACTCATGTTTACTAAGTACTTCATTAGAATACAAAGAGTAATAAGACATGGAGCTAGAAAGCATCCAGTTAACTTCTTACTAGCTATCTTAGCTCAAGAAGCTATAATGGGTATAGATGATATTACAGACCAAAGTCTTCTTACTAAAGACTACAGCAACTTAGCACATAGTCATTATGATGTTGGTATGCATGCATTACTTCCAAGTGGATTGGAGCTAGTTACTTAAAATAACTCTATAGGAGTAATTGGTTCTGGTTGAGGTACTTTAGAGTAGAGGACTTCCATATCCTCTTCAGTATAGACTTCTGTTAGTAAGTCCTCTTCTAACTCAGGTAATACGCCAAGACTTTCAAGTGCCTTGCGAGTATACCTAGCATTATCTCTAGTAGTAGTTTTTAATCTACTACGCTCAATAGCAGCATCACCTATAAGATAGATTAATGTAGTAGCATTTAACCTATGTACCTCCAAGAAACCAGCATATACAAGTTCTCTTTTAGCTTCTTGATAACTCCTAGTACTTATTTTAAGACTACTAGCTAGAGTATCATCTGATAAATCTGAAGAGTCTGCTTTAACTAACCTGCCTAATACCTTAACAGCTAGTTTACTGTAATTATTACGGTTAAGCCACTTCTTAGCTGTAGCTACATTTATACCTTTACTATCTTTTATGTACTTCATACTAAATCCTTTAGGTTTATTATATTGTACATAGGCTTAAATATACCTTGCACCGTATCGTCTCCGACTCTGCCTTCGCTTCGCTCAGTTACCTATAAAGAAGACGCAAAAATACACCTGTTGAAACTGCTTGAAACATCGGTGTGTAGGTAGTTTGCACGTGTACAATTTTTACATAACAACTAGTGTCTAATTGGTACCATCTTTAAGTACATCACTTATATTGACTATACCGATATCCGTATGAAACAATTCTGTGTTGCCAGACCCAAGTAACGGTAACCCTGTATACTTGTACATACTAAACTTCTTAAGTATAAGCTGCTCAAACCTGTACGCATCAGCACCTACGGCAAAGTCCCATGTTTTTAGAACTTTTATGGTTTCCATGTCTGTAGCTGAGTACCTTTTTTCAACAGTGTAGTTTGTAATACCTATCTTGTAGGCTTCGCCATCATTAACTGATAGATAGTATAGTGTTCCTTTTTTAATAGGATCGAAACCGTACGTAGCACAGCTAGGACACCCTGACTGGCTAGACTTAACATGGGAATCCGCCCTAATCAGAAAACTTCCATGCAACGGACATACAACTTCGAGTTTAGTTTTATTATTTATATAAACTGCTCTAGAGTAGTCGTACTTATTATTATGTATGTCATTAGCTTCAGATATATAGTCCTCAATACTTCTGGTCTGGTCTTTTGATGTCTTAGCTATTGCACATTTGTTACATCCTCCCATACCTCTTAGGTGGTTACTTGGTAATATAGAAATACTTCCATGCAGCTTACAATTTATATTTACTTTTGTATTAGCAATACCGGAGTAATCCATCTCAGAGTAGTCATATCTATCTCCGTGTATAAGCCTAGCTTCTTCTAGGAATTTATTTTTATTCTTAGTAACTCGGTCAATTTTCATACATTCTGGGCAATGTGATCTATAAGTCTTATGTACATGGGATCCTGGTAGTACAGTATACTCCCCATGAAGTGGGCATACCACTATTATTTCAGCTTTAGAAGATACATACACCATCTTAGAGTAGTCATACTTACCTTCATAGATTTTGTTAGCTTTTTCTAGAAATGCTTTCTCTATTTTACTCACGCCTATATCCTTTTATTAATATTATATCAAATAAATACATAGTTAAAAATGTATTGATGATACATTTTCCAACACATGTATATTATAATAGTCTTTATTTATAAAGGCAATAGGTGACAAAAGTACAGGACCTAACCAACTCTCTTATCAAACTTATCAGGATTATCAATCTCATCAGTATTATGTAACCATACATAAGCACCTATAGCAACTAATGCTATTAATGGTGTTAAGAAGTACATAATAGCTATAATACTTACTATTAAGAATATAGCTACTGGTAATGCTAGTAATACACTAATTAGTTCTCTCATTATAATCTCCACCCAGCTAAGCCAGTCTTTTCTTTAAGTAAGTCAGTGCCTTTTAAAGTATGACGAGCTCTGGTAATAGCTACATAATATAGCTTTAACTCAGTCTCAGCTTCAGCCTTCTGTTTAGGTGTACCTGATATTTGCCATCTAAGGGCTCTGTCTACTGTAGTGTCTACATCAGGTGCTAATACTACTGTATCAGCCTCCAAACCTTTAGAGGAATGACAGCTAGTACACACTAGAGTAGTAGGAGTGTTTAGATTCTTATCTACAAAAGCCTTAAGCTTAAGTAATCTAGCAGCATTGTTCTTAAGCACTACATTAACACCTCTAACAATCTCTTCATCATACTTTAGTTCAGCCTTTATATACTCTAGTAAAGACTCATGATTAGCCTTTATATAAGGATTAGTATTCCATGAGTTACGGTACTTCTCTAGTAACTTATACTGGTGCACCTTAATAGGCTCACCATTATCTAAGTTAGCTAGTACTAATGGCAGCTCTAGTATAGTGTCTATCTTACGAGTAGTCTTAAAGGCTTTACCTTTATCCATATTCCTAAGCATCTCAGCTACTAAAGAACCATTAGTTCTAGCTATATACATAGTGGAGTTATTAGTAACTTTAGAGTACTTGAATCCTCTAAATACAAACTCTTTATCAACATTAGTTCTCATAAAGGACTCAACTTTCTTAGCTAGTGGTTCTGATACTCTAAATGATTGGGTAAGGTTAACAGTAGTGCCTACATCCTTGAAGTAATCAAAGGCATTAGTACAGAACATAAATGTCATGATAGTCTGATATCGGTCGCCTGTTAGTATCTTAGTATTGGCACTTAATAGCTTAAACACTTCTATTGTAAGATTAGTTAAGTCACCTGCTTCGTCTATCATAAGTAAGTCATACTTAGGTACTTTAATCTCACCTAGTTCTAACATTATATGAAAGAACTTGAGGTAGAAGCTATGAGTACATTTGATTACACCAGCAGCCATTAAGTCTAAGTGTTCATCTACACTATCTATAACATACTGTTTAGCATTGGTTGTAGCGAAGTAAGACTCTGAATCAGTATAACCTGATAATAAGAATTCTTCTAAGTGTTTGATTATAACTTTCCTTTCACCATAGTTAAGCTTACCTCTAAGGTCCCTAGCATTGAAGAAACCTACATCTAACCCATACTGTCTTACAGTGTACTTATAAGCTAGTGAATGTATAGTACTGCACTCTGTATTACTAGGGAACTTAGTAGATGACTCATCAGCCATAGCTTTACTAAACGTAAGGTATAGCTGCTTAGAGCTAGGACCAAAGCGTTCAGCTACCTCTATTAGTGAACTTGACTTACTCGCTCCAGCAACTGCTTCTACCTTTAAGAAGTTTACATTAGGATCTAATGCTGTATCAAACAGGTGTAGTTGTTCCTTAGTCCAGTCAAAGCCTTCTTTACTCTTAGTTAACGATCTTGTCATCTTATTCCTTAGTAATACTACTATAAGCCTAGCTTATAATAATTATATTATTTATTAATATTAAGTCTATCAAAGACCCAACTCATATACATACCTCTTAAGGCAACTTCAGCTTGGTGAGCTTCTCTTTGAGCAACAGCTCTACTTGTAATAGTAATAGCTCTTATGTTCTCTGCGTTTATAACTAATGGGTTATCTTGTGTGTTATTGTCTTGCATCTAATATCTCCTGTAATTTAGCTTCAGGGCCTACCCATCCACTCGGTTTAGTTTGTTTACCTGACTCATCTACTGGAGCATCTAACTTAGACATATTAGCTTCAGATACTACTTTAAACATACTATCAATTTGATCAACTGTTAAACCCATCTTAGCTAGCTTACCTATATTGTAAACAACTATATCTATAGACTTATCAGCCTCTTGTACATCAGTTAAAGGAGGTACATCAAACTTTAATGCCCCTTCTTTCAATGCATTAGCAAGACTTAGCCCTAACTGTCTAGAAGTAGGGTAATATGGGTCACCTGGTTTAAAAGGATTACCATTAGCGTCTAATGTATTGTAACACTCTTCAAACCCTTCGAAGCACTCTTCTAAAGTGTAGCTGAGTTCATTAAAGGAATCCATTGGCTTATCTAGGAAACCTGCCTTTGAGTTAAACTCATAGATATCTTGTATTAAACTAGATGTCAAGTTTAAGAGCCTCTGATACAGCGTGGACTAAAGTATTTAATTCATTAGCATTAGAAATATCTCTTTCACCAGTAATAACTGCATCAAGGTACTTATTAACAACTATTGACATTTTAGTCTCGATACATAAAGTATCTAAGTCAATTACTTCTGAGCCACACTCATCACAATCTTGGCTCTCTTCTTCATTAAGTTCTTCATTAGAAGTACTAGGTTGCAGGTCTTTTACTAAATCGTTTACCATCTCTTCTAGACTAGAGTACTTTGAAGTTGCTTCTCTAATACTACTCTTCAACATTTCCATTAATTCTTTTTCTGTCATTTTTAGTCCTTTATTATTTTATACTGTGCAACATTATCAAGTATGTACTTCATAAGTTCATCCATTCTACTTTTATTCTCGTCAGAGAAGCCTGATTTAAAATGCATATTAGCTCCGTAATTGTGCTCTAAATTAATAGTGCGACAATAAATACGTCCCCAATTCTTGCAATCTCCAGGTACCCATTCATAACTATACTTAACTTCTGAACCTTCACTCATCGCTTGTCTTTACGTTTAGCAGCTATCTCTTCTAATAACACTAAGTTAGCGTCTTCTTTAGCTATTAGTCTCTCTCTAACTTCACTACTACTTAACCAGATATCTTCATCATTAATGATTGCTTCTATCTCTTCGGTAGTGAAGAAACCTTCATGTACTTCTTTGAATGAAGATGCTAACTCTCTAGACATAAACTCCATCTGAGATTTAATCTCCCCACCCTTACCTTGAACTCCTCCACTATAGTTATGTGATAACCAAGATAAGTGGTCTCCTACAGTAATTCTATCACAAGATAAAGCTATAATTGTAGATATAGAAGCTACTGTACCAGTAATGGAAGCCTCTACATGAGCTTTACTAGCTTTAATAGCATTGATTAGCATAAAGCCTGAATCAACAAAGCCACCGCCATTATTTATATGGATAGTAAATGTATCATGTCTATCTGCATTTAATAGGGCTGCATACACCTTAGTATATTCAGCAGGAGCTTCTATACTATCATGAAGGTATACATCTGTATGATGACCTTTAGTTATTTGAGGGACATAATCGTCCCATACTGTATGAGGTTTGGCAGTATTACCACATTGCTCTACAACTCTTTCTTCCATCCATTTCCTTTATAATTTATACGTTACACACAACGTTTTAAGTGCTGTATTAGCTACGATCGCTAGTTATAGCAGTAAAGACTACCGATAACTATTATCGCGGCTTATAGAGCAAGTATAGGTTATTCTACAGCTTCACCTTTACTATCTACAGCTCTAAACATAAGACCTACAGGTTTTAGCGGGATGTTGTCCTTACTATAACGTTCGAACTCAACCTTTAAATACTTGCCAATGTTGTTAGGAGCCTCTACAGCATCTTTCAACCTATCTTCAGTACTACCTTTCCTCTTACAAGAGAACGTAGCTCCTTGGCCTGTTATTAGCTCGTATACAGCGTGTTTATTCTTATCCAGCTTAAACCCTACTACTTTGAACTCTTCATCCATAGCTTTCTTGAACTTAAACACATCTAATGATCTAGTATTGTATTTGTATAGCCCTTTAGAGTTACGAACAATCAAACCTTCATAACCTGCTACGATAGCTTGATTAAACTGCATTTCTATATCATCTTCATCATAAGCAGCTCCAACCATAACTAATGGCACATTAGGAGTGTCAGCTTTAGCAGATAAGTCATACATAGCTTTACACCTAGTAGCGTAGCCACCTTCAACTTCAGGGAAGTCAAACACATAGAACTTTAGCTGTTTAGTCAACTCATTAGGTTTCTTAACAGCAGATGATATATCTTGTAGATACTCTCCATGAATGTATAACTCTCCATTAATAGAGTTAGTGCCTAATACTTCTAAAAGCTCTAGAACTTCTGCTCTATGGTGTTCAGGAATACAGTACTCTTCACCACCTCTTGATAGAAGCTTAAGCTCTCCATCTACTAGTCTATATTCCCCATTGATACCATCTAACTTAACACTAGTATAGCAAGGAAATACTACTTTATTCTTATGCTTTACATACTCATTAACCTTCATAGGTAGTAATACTGTAGGAGTAGAGTCTCTATCAGTAGAGTAACCACTCTTAAGCTTTTTAGCATGTACTGCTTGAGCTTCTGCTAGAGCTTGTTGTTCTGGAGTAGTCTCATTCTTCTTACCTACATTCTTACTAAAACATTCAGTAGTCTTAGATTGGAACTTGCCGTCAACTTTACCCCATTCAACAGTATAAGTATTATCTTCTACTGTTATTCTAAACTCTTGAGTAGAGCCTTTAGCGTTAGTCTTGTATAATATTTGCAATGCTACTATGATTTATCCTTTACTGTTTCTTTATACCATCTAGATTGGATTCTGTAATTAAGTACAGAAGCTATAGACCCAGCCATTATAAATGGCAAAGCTATTATGTAGTACGTACTACAAGTCATCTGTAACTCCACTCTATACCAGCTATATTCCAATAGTTATGAATTGTAACTTCATTATACTGAGATTCGATAGAGTTTAATACATCTAAGTATCTAGTATAAGCAGCTATCTTAACATCATCAGAGTCATTCTGACCTTTCTCTCTACTGTGATACTTATATATTGCTACACGGCAATAACCTACCATATCTCTTACAGAGTAAATCTTCTCCATCTTTTCAATAGTAGACTCTTCTCCGTTATCATAATGTTTATTTAATAACTCTCCATTCTCATCGAGAGTTAGTACAGGGTGTAATTTAGGCAAGTGAACTCCAAAATTCTTCAGCTGTACTGGTGTCAGTTATACCTAGTAAGTAATTACCAGATACTTTCTCTTTTTGAGCTGATTGAACAGCGCCAGTCTTAGCATACGAGTTTGCCCATATACAAGGGTTAAATGTCTTTTCAACAATGTGAGGCAGGCCTATAGAGCGCATAACACCGTGAATATTATACTCAGCATACTGTGTTAATATCTGTTCATTAAGTCCCATTAGCTTAGCACCTGAAGCAAACAAGTGTTTAATATATTCTTTATCTACTTGCAGGGCAGTTTTGTACATGCCAACTATATACTCCTCTTGCTCAGCAAAAGCAAACTGATATCTAGGGTCTTTCTTCATAGTGTTAATTAAATTCACAGTCATGCCGTAATGACCAATCTCATCTATCTGAATCTTCTGGATACCATCTACTGAATTAGACATAAGACCATTCTCTTTAAAAGCAAATGAAGTTATAAAAGATGACTTAAACTTAATAGATTCAAGTATATTAAGTGCATAAAGACTTCTAACTAAAGACTTCTTATGAGCATCCTCATCATACATAGATTTATCTAGAACACCTTTGGCTACTAGCATTCTAATAGCATTGCGCTCTACAGTATCTTCAAACTCTACTAATATGTCTTTAAATCTGCCTACAATATTCTCGTCTAAGATGATTCCGTCGAATATCTCCTTAGCATCGTCAGGCATCGCCTTAATAATCTCTGCATAAGTTGGGCTGTGGATAGCTGTCTCAAAGAACTGATGTATTGCCCAGTAAGTCTCTAACTGTGGGTTCGTAGTAATAGGAGCTAATGCTTCAGCGACAACTCTACCAGCTATACTATCTGCAGTAGTCTGAAACTTTAGATTAGTTAGAAACAATAACCTTAACTCTGGAGAAAAAGATATATAATCTTTTCTATCCTTAGAGTATGGGAAATCACCCTTAAACCACATCTTACCCATAGCATCGTCAGTTATCTTTTGAATGCCTTGTTGTATGTTTAAATCATTTCTAGCAATGTTTCTGCCAGAACCAAGGAATAGAGGTTCAGATGTGAAATCTATATTCTTAAACTCAAATAATTGGTTAAACATCACAAGCGCCTCCAATACATCCAGTCTCAAGCTCAGTAGAATCTATAGTATCTGGTACCTTTGTGTTCTGGTAATATCTAGCCTTACAGCCTACATGTTTCATGAAAAATAAATCCTTTACTACTTCAGTAGCTAATACTTTACCGTTATGTCTTTCGGGGTTATAGAATAAATTAGCAGAGATGCCTTTATCATTCCATTTCTGTGTGATAGCTAAGTGCTTTATGAAATCAGTATTAATATCTCTATCATAAGCAAAGTCGTAGTATTGTGCAAGTTTCAAAGCCTCAGGAGCATACTGTTTAATATTACTACCAGATTTATCCTTAACAGTTAGCAAGTCCTTAATAGGTTCAAGTGATGATGTCTGATTACTTGGTATTGAACTAGACTCACTAGGAGGAACTGCTGTTAACCCACAATTTGCCATACCATACTTAACTACATCTTTTCTTAAAGAATCCCAGTCACAACTATAAGGTCGTTGAATAATTTCATCAACTGTTTTCTTATATCTGTCAATAGGCATAACACCATCAGCCCATGTAGTAAACTCTCTAAACTTTGGAGCTTCACCAATCTCTTTTGCTAATTCCATTGAGGCTTTAATAAGACCGTAAGAAAAATGTTCCATCCATTCATCATGCAGGGACAAAGCTTTTTCTGACCCATACTTTACTTTATTCTTAGCAAGAAAGTACGCATGATTTGAAACACCAATACCTATATCTCGATATTCTCTAACAAAAGCATTGGCCTGCCCCATAGGATGGTTCTGTCTACTAGCTAAATGTGTCTGAAGTCTTACTATTAACTCAGTAACTTCTGGCAATTCTTCTATACTAACTTTACCTTGATTTATATTACCTAGAACACATATACCTATATCAGGACTGTTAGGTTTAGAGGATGATAAAGGCTTAGTAGGTTGGAACACTTCAACACATATGTTTGTCTGGGAGATAGGTTCTTTATAAGGCGTATTAGTATTAGCTTCATCAATATTTACTATGTAGTAAGCTGATGTCTCAGTTGACTCTGTAGCAATAGAAGTGCTAAAGAACTTTCTAGCATCAATTTCTTCAGTAGCTAATCCTTTTAACTCACACTCTTCATAGTACTTAGTAAATGCAGCAATATCTGATGAATAGAAAAGTTTTAACATATCTGGACATGCTCTAGTACTAAATAAAGATATCTTACCGCCAGCTCTAGCTCTATCATAGACAAATTGATTTACTTTAATACCATAAGATAAGTCATTAATTCTGTCTTCCTCAGGCATTCTTGGAGATTTTAAAGACATAACAGTAAGTAACTCAGGGTCAAAGAAGTTTATAAATGGAGTAGCACTTCCTCTTCTACCATTCTGCGATGCTTTAGAAACATCAGAGTTAATAGATTTTATTATAGGTATTTTACCAGAGTGTACTATGTCACCATTCTTAACTTTATCTCCAACTGATGCAACATCAGCTATATCTTCACCAACTCCAGCACTAGCTACAGTAAAAGCAACTAAAGCTTTAGAAGATTCAATGTATGAATCTATACTATCACCATGTCTTACTAGTACACAAGAAGCATAGTCTGTTCTAGGAGTTCTTAAAGCACGTCTCTCTGGAGATGGTAGAGTTATCTTGAATTCTTTTAATTTATTGTAAAGTTTTTTAATCCAGTACACTCTGTTAGGGTAATCACTAAAAGCATCCATAGACCCAAGTATATTGATTATCTGAGGAGTCTCTGTTATAAGTCCTTTTTCAAGAATACCGTACCCAGTAGTCTCATACTTAATTCCAGAGTAATAGTAATTAAAGTCAGCAGAGTGGTCTAACACATTGTCCAATTCATCGAGCTCTTCTCTACTAAATTCCTGTAGTACTGTATTATATTTAGGATTACCTTTTACATTATCTACAATCTTATGTAAATTCCAGGGAGTAGTACTTCCATACACTATCTTATACATCTTATCAACGTAAAGATTTTTTGCAACAGTATCATATCCTATATCTTTAAGTGAACTCATGTCGTCACATACTTTAATAAAGACATCGTGTATGAATGATGTAGGAATACCTTCATACATATGTATTTTAGCTCTCATCATAATTTCTGAGATACTAGTATTAGGTACATCCTTAGTAGCCCACATAAGAGAAGCTTCTTGTTTACCTATATCTAAGTCTTCTAAAAGACCACTACGTTTTAAAACTTTAATCATATTACTCCTTATAAGTTTATTTATTAATTTATTATTTAGTATTACTGTAAGGTATCGACCCTTATTCACTATCGTTTAGCAGTAATATATTTATTAGTATATGTAGTACCAAAAGCATAGCTCTCAGCACCTCATACTTTGACGTGAAGGCATAGTTAGTAGTTACATTAAAACTAGTACCTTTCATTACTTTAAGAGCTTATACTTAAAGTATAGAGCGTCTAGACTCGTAAAGTTCTTCGCAATAAGTATCTACACCAATATTATCAGTAAATGGTACTGTAACTCTATCAGATCCCCAGTAACCTATTACCTCATCAGTATTAGTACTGATGTAAATAGAAGGACCACCTAGAGCAACGGCTATCTTAGCACCTTTATAGTCTAAGTCGCTAGTAATAGTGTACTCTACATCAAATGCGCCTTCAAGGTAAGTAGAAGCTGAAACATTTTCATCTAATTCCCAGTCATCATACTCATCTATATTAGACTCATCCATAACAATACCATTAGTTAGTTCATTAGCTATACTTTTACAGGATAGCTCTAGTTGCTCTTTAGTGTTCATTTACTAAGACTTGTCTGCTGCTACTAAAGCTGCTCTACAAGGAGTTACACCTTTCTTAATTTCACCTAATGTTACACGGATACGTTTAGACTCTGCTTTAGTTGCTTTAGCTTCATACTTCTCAATCATCTCTACTGCTGCTACTAAGTTCTCTTTCATTGCTGTTAATTCGTTCATTTGTTTTCCTTTTGGTTTCTAAAGACTATTAAAGTAATAATCTTTAACAGTTTTAGCTACGTTACTATTGATATCTCTCAATGTTAATCCAGCCTCTTCTATAGTTAGAGTTTCTTCCTTGACAATGTCTGTCAATACCCACTTAATAAGTAATCCAACTTCTTTAGATTCAGTTATACCTAGCTCTGAAATACCCTGTGCTATTCGCCAAGCAGGTGTTACTTCTTCAGCTAGTTTAGATCTAGCCTCTAGTACTTCATCAGATAACTTCTCTCTAGGTGCTTTGGCCTTACCTGCATGTTTATCAGCCTTGGTTTTCACTTTATAAGTAATTCCATTATAGGTTGTGAACAGTACAGCGCCCTCACCAATATTATCTGGCTTATTGAAGTACTTAGCTACAGGAGAATTGTCTTCTATACTTTCAGCCAATTCTTTAAGCTTCTGTAAGTTAACTTCATTGTCCTCTGAAAGGTCAAGAGTTATTGTATACTCGCCAAACTCTTTAACTAAATAAACTCTATCAGTTTCAGCTACTAAGTCTTTCAAAGGCTCTGTAGGAAGTAATTCAGATGTGTTGTCTTCGTTACTCACTACTCTAAAGTGCTCGAACAGGTAAATACTATTAGGTACGCCTGAACAAGCTGCATTCTTCCCTTGGATATTACTGCCAGCCCACTCGCCATCCAATGCTAAAGTATGAGTAGTTAGATCCAAGTTGTACTCTTCGACCAGCTTAAATACTAAGTCTAGTACTTCTTTCTCAATAGATTTAACAAACTGAGCCAAGCCATTCATGTCGCCAAGTACAGTCTTAATACTGTTCCTACTTTGAATCCATATCTCACCCTGAGAGTAACATACACTGCAAAAACTCCCATGTATCTTTTCTGAGCCTGTTAAGGTTACTTGTGGTAAGGAAACAGGAGCATTAATTGCCTCTAACTCTTCAGTAGTGGGTTCTCTATCCTCATCTCTAAGAAGCTTGAATAAATCTTTATTTCTCAGATACTTGATATCATTATGAATAGCTCTTCTGAAATCTCTAAAATGACTAGTGGATCCATAAGATATATGTCGTCTTACACTCATTATCTATCCTTTATTACTTCCTAGAGTTTGCTATATACTTAACCATAATATCTTTTGTTTTAGCAACAGCAAAGAAACCAGCTACATGTACAAACTCCATAGTAGGGTCAGGAAGTAAAGACTTACCTACTTTATCATAAGACCCAGCCTTAGCATTAGTTGTCTGAATATTATAAGTATCTAACTCTTCATCATACCAATGTACAGCTTCAATATTCGGCATTGTCTCACCGTTAACATGCGAACCCCAACCTTGTAACCAAGTACCGAGGTCTAGTACGTCATCTGTACCTTCAAACAGCTTAGCCTGTTTAATAGTTTTAGCTGTAAAATCTAGCTGAACCTGGGCACGCTGTAAGTTAGTTAGAATAGCTATAGCAAACTCTATAGCCTTTATGAAAGCAGTATACTGTGTACCACTATGGACATCGTCAGAGTTGAAAGTAGATAAAAGTCTACTATACTCAAACTCTTCAGCAGGTTTTACTCCGATATCATTATCATCTACAGCTTTTACTAAAGAAGAAATCTTAGGAAAATTATCAGCTAAACCTAGATACTTCCATACAAGACCAGCTGATGAAGGTAATTCCTTACTTTGGTGGTGGTCAAATAAAAGTTTATCAGGATTATAGGTCCTGCCAATGTCTAGTACATAACCATCATCAAACTCTAAAGTCTGATGAGGCACTCTTTTAACATTAGTGTAGTCTACACCTCTGAATATATGAAGTAACGCAATAGCAGTTACCTCGTCAGCATGAAAGGTACCGTTGTGTGTAGTTACAGAGCTAATGCTACAGCTCCGAATACTTTCCATAACTCATTCCTAGCATTAGTAAACGCTACCGACTCACCAATCTCTTGTACATCGTTAGCAGCATCAAGTACTTGAGCTACACCAATTACCTCATGCCCTGATTGTAATCTAATTACACAAACTCGCATGTTAGGAGTTAACTGTGTATGAGTTACAGTACCTAATGCAACTTGTTTATCTATTAGTAACGGAGATAACTTACCTCCGTTACTTTCTAGTTCAGCTTTAATAGCTAATTGTAAATTCATTACTTAGCCGTTGGAAAGCCAGATTTTGCTCTTCCTGGAAATTGGCTAGGTTTAGCTGCTGAAGTAGGAGCTGTAGATCCTCCACCCATTTGTGCTGTTTTCCAAGCTTTAACTGACTCTTCATTAGTGCCATCATCATACTTAATCTCTTCAGCAAACTGCATATCTTTCTCTAGACGTTCACCAATAACTGCATCTTTACCGTTATCTAGTTTAGCTATCTCAGAACCTGCAGCTCCATCAGTAGAACGATAGAATCGTTTAACTGTAACATTCTCACGAACTTCACCTTTATACATGCTATATCCGAATTGAATCCAAGCTTTCACTTCTACATCATTTAACTCTGGAATACAGCTTAACTCTTTAGTACCAGTTTTAAACTTAACATCTACCATCTCTGGATCTGACAACTCATCTGTACCTACTACTGTAGCTAATGATTCAATTACTTTATAACCAAAAGTAGGTTGACCATTGTTACCTAGAATTGTATTACCATAAGACATAACTCTATCGAATAGGTAGTTAATTTGAGTTGCCCCATTCTGTGTGTTCTTTACTTCTGCATGACGTAATGTAAGGTTATAGATACCTGATTTATTAATATGATTGCTTCCGCCTTCTGCTTCTACTTCTGTTGTGTTTACTACGAGAAATGCCATTGTTATCCTTCGCCTAATATTAGGACTTATAAGTAGGTCTAGCCTACTAGTTCTGTACTCTTTTAGTACACACTTTATATAATAGCTACTATAACTGTTAGATAGCGAATTCTGCTGCTGTATCTTTAGCTGCTGTTAACTTAGCAATGTGTTCATTTATATTATACTTAGTACTTTCCATAGACTCTTCTATATCTGGTAAAGTAGATCTACATGGGAATTTCATAGTAGTATTATGCATAATATACTTACCAGACTTCTTCTCAACGTATACTGCTTCTCCCGTAGTACTCAACCATGAACCGCTTTTTCCAAACTGACCTGAAGCTGGGATAATGTGACGACCAGTCTCAGAATCATACATCGTGTGAGCTACTATAACTACATTCACACCATTAGCTATAAGAACATCTTCTACATAACCATTAAATTGAATAGTGTCTTTGTTATTCATCTTATGAATATCAAAACCTTTGTACATTTGGTCGTTATAGCCTTGCATTGCAGTGTACATCTGAGTTACTGTATCAAATACTACAGTGGCTGGTAATTTATTGAACTTCTCTTGGTAAACACCAAGTTTTTCGTTTATAGTATCTATTAAATCATCCGTACCAGTAAACGAAGCAATTCTTACGTGAGGTACAGGGAATGTATAAGGTTTCCTATCAAAGTGGACTACTAGTGCATCTTCTATTTTAGACACAATAGTACTCTTACCTACATTTTCAAAACCTGATATTAGTATTTTTACTGCTGACATTTATTTCCTTTTATATATGTATGATATAGTATGAGTTTAAAGCCTTCACTACAAGTAGGCATTACTGAACCTTATCGGATAGCGTCTAAAACTTCTTTTGATAGGCTGTCTTTGTATAGCTTTTTTAACAGTGCGGCTTGCTTAGACCTTGCCTCTTTGTAAGCTTCAACAGCTTCTTCTAACTTACTGAAGTAACCAAGATGTAGGCGACCACATCCTGCGCTAATAGCAGCTACCCATACTTCGTCACGCTTGTGCCAATACACGCCTGCATGTCCACTTGTATTATCTGCCTTGTTATTAGTAAGGAAGCTATTTAATCTATGAGGTATAAACACACAGGTATCAGGTGAGTATATTTTAGACTCTGGACTTAGAAGGTCCTTATCTAATTCAAATCCTTCTATATAGTTGTCCTCGAACCATTTACCAAATACTTGTAAGTTATGCCATTCTTTACACACTGTTACGTCTTTGTAGGTCGGATGCCTCATATGAAACTTACAATCATAAGCCCTTAGCAGCATACTGCTCCAAGTCTTGTACAGCTTCTCGTGGGTTTTCTTACTGTAGGGACCTACCCCAAAGAAACCCTTGCTGTAGACTGAAGGATGGTAAGGGTATTTAATATTCCCTTTAGCAAAGGCGCCTGAACCTACTTCTATTTTGTAATCCTCTATTTTTATAAGTATACAGCCTACCTTACTCCCACCATCTATGCATGTAGCACTGTACCCTTCAGTAGTGGTTCTAACAGTACCTATATGCTTTCTACTGTATTTTCTTTCTAAGCCTTTATCCATATCTCTTTATAGCTTTTGACATTTATTTCCTTTATAGGTATTAACCTTTATTATTGCAAGAGTTTAAAGCCATCGCTAGGCATAGTATTAGTTACCTAACTAAATATAGCTCTCCATAGTAATTACCACAGTAATCACAGCTATAAGCTTTCTTATTCTTAGTTGGCGATTTACTATGATTAGAATTACAATTATCACAAGTAAATCTCTTTACCTTAGCTTTATCTAGTGACTTAAGAAGCTTAGTACTTAGTAGTCTTAAAGCTTCTCTATCTTCCTTACTAAAACCTACATCAGGAGGAATCATATTACTTAAGCTAGGCAATGTTCCTCTAAGTCTTGCTATATTCCAATTACGCTCTCTTACATCATTCATAATGTTTTAGTCTTCTTCACGCAATCTGTAATCTCCAGCTAAGAGGTATCTACAAGCAGGATATTCTTTAAATGTAGTAACTGAGTCAGCTACTAGTTTTAGAACTCCTTCTATATAGTCATAAGCATCACTATCAAAAGGCTTAGTAAAGTTAAATACTCTAGCTGGTAATGTCTTAGTAGGTCTGACCACAAAGCATAGCTCTACTTGATCTATCTTAATACCTTGTTGGTGAAGTATATAAGCATAAGTAAAAGCTTGCTGTGTGTACTCTGATGTCCACCCACGAGGCTTAGATGTTGCTGTCTTAAAGTCTCTAACAGTGAGCATTCCAGTATGTTTGCCTTCTTTAATTAGCTCCCAAGTATCCGTAGGAGATGAGCTAGTTATAGCATCATATGTGCCAGAGGGGTAAACTCCTTCAGTAATCTCATAAGCTATAAACTCTTCAACAGATACAGTATTAGCCTGCAACACATGTTCTATTATAAGTAATTCAGCCATACCTTTCCATAAGTTACGTATTACTGAAGTGTCATGCCCTTCTACCTCATCGTACTTGGCAATGTATGCTTCAATACCTGCATGAAGCTTCTCAGAGTTATACTCTTCACCTTCAATCTTACACCTAGCTACTACTTCACAAGCGTGGTGGCAAACAGTACCTAGGACAGTGGAAGTACTGGAAGTAAACCGTTTATCTTCTCCAAGTAAGTTCTCCCCATACCAAGTTCTCTTAGCACTAAAGAATTTACCTACACCTGAAGGAGATAGTCTAAAACCATCAACTGGTACATGATTCTCTCCGTTGTAGTACTCACCTACCTTATAACTTACTGCCACTATGTCCCCCTCTAAATATACTAGTTAAATAATACTCTATAAAATGTCCTATAGCTTCTATAACGTTATGTCTCATCTTCATACTTCCTTATATAGATATCCATTCTAGGATTATCTTTATCTTTCCCTCCTACTAGGAAGGTCTCTTTAACACAGAACTTTACATTATCTTCTTCTACTACACCTGCTTTCTGTAAAGCATCTAACAGTACTTTAGATACAAATGAGCCAACATTTAGTAAATCACTTTTTACATTCTTATAGTAATAAACATAAGCTACTTCGTATTGACCTTTAATAGGTACTGGCTTCTCATCTAAGAAAAGCTTCATAAAGTAATCATTAAAGTGTTGTTTGATTTCATTTCGTAAGTGATAATGTGCAGTAAATAATTTATTCATTGAGAGTAGGAAAGTCTTTGATGGTTTAGTCTTAAAGTTCTGAGTATAGTATACACTCATAGAGTAGAATAGGAACTCTTCTAATTCATCAGAGTTCTTCATAATAACACTTTATACCGTTAGCTATTTCTACTTCAATAGCTTCCTTCAGCTTACCATTACCTTCTTCTGCCTCTAATTCCCACCAGTTATACTCTCTATTTTTTCTATACCAATGATTTGCTTTACCTTCGATTAAAGATAACTTCTTAGGGTGGCAGCATTCTTTAGTAGGGAAGCTACAATACTTTCTATTTAATGGCTTCATCTTTATAAGCCTTCATGTACTCTTTAAACTCTCTAGCCTCATTAATAGTTGAAAACATATTACCTACTTCTGCTCTAGCTTTATCGTACCTATCGCCAGTATACTTCCACTTCTCAAGTCCATTTTTACTTTGTAAGGGGCCTACACTAAAATAGTAGTCCCCTTTATTAATGAAGTACATAAGCTACTAGCTCATTAGTATCAAAACATAAAGTACAAGTACTACAGCTCTTTAACTTGCTACCTGGTATAGTTACAGGACATACAGTAACGCCTTTAGCCTTAGCTTCGTCAACACTATTAGTATTAATTACAAATGCAGTCATATCAGTCCCTGTCTCACTAAGCCCTATACTATTAGCTGAGTACCTCATACTTACGTTAGGTAGAGTTTTAATCTCTTCTAGGACTTCTCGTATACCTTTAATGTTATAAGACCTTGTAGGTATCCAGAATTGAGTCTTAGAACACAGTGTCACCACTTCTTTTATCTTAGTAGCTAATAGCTCTGTCTCTATATCCCCTGATACAAAGAATCTAAAGTACTTGTCTTTACCTATAGCTTTAACCATATCAACTACCCAACCATCTCTCTTGTAATCTTGTTGATTATGTTTTCTCAAAGCTACTGAAGCAGGCCATACAAATGCACCTTTAGTAGCATAGCAGCTTTTACAAACTTCAACTACTTCTCCGTCTACCTTAGATCCAGGGCATGAAGTTCTAGCCTCTAAGTCCCAACTCTTTACCTGTTTACCGTTAACTTTCATCTTAGATGCTTTACTAAGTTTTATCATTATCTATTACCTTTGCTAACAAGCTATCAACTTGTATATACTTACCTTCTCTACCAGAGTTATTACTTGCCTTAGGATAAGATTCATCGTCAACTTTAACTAGTAAATACATCCCGAAATCAGCTACAACAGTACCAGTTTGTCCGTTATGGTGCGACTTCCCATAAGCCTG
>Ga0256827_10000741_pt1 | contig 20559 bp, 18 predicted proteins | sample CV84metaG_FD_185977 | JGI IMG/M metagenome (GOLD analysis project Ga0256827, IMG submission 185977) | Hydrothermal vent microbial communities from East Pacific Rise, Pacific Ocean - CV84 | ecosystem: Environmental > Aquatic > Marine > Hydrothermal vents | place: Pacific Ocean: East Pacific Rise... | reverse complement strand
AACTACTCCCCATTCAACTGCTTTAGCTGGGTCAATTATACCAACACCTTGAGCACGTTTCTGGAAAATAGCATTTTGAAACATCAATTGATCATATTGAATCAATCGTTTTTCTAGGTAGTCCATTGTTTCCAATACTCTACCTGCAAAACCTTCTGGTAAATCTCTACGAACTCCACCTGGCCAAATATACATATGGTAAACACGACCGCCTGTTAGTTCCTCGAAAAGGTCAAGAATATAATCTCTATCTCCAACAGTCCACTGTGGCATAGTATATAATCCGGCAGAACCATTTTGTCCACCAAACCACAATAAGTAACTTGCCAAACGGCTAAGCTCCATTACTAAAGTACGTATCCACTCTGCTCTTTCTGGAACTTCTCTGCCTTCAATTTCTTCAACAGCACGAGAATAATTAAGCTCGTTAGGATCTGGCTCAGGAACACAAATACGGCATACAATAGTAAAACTTTGTAGCCAATTTCTTCTTTCCATTAGTTTCTCAAAACCACGATGCAAATAACCTACATGTGTTTCTGCTTTAACTACTGTATCACCTTCAACTTTCAGTTTAATCATCATGTTTCCGGTAATACCCGGATGCTGAGGACCTAAATATAATGTTGTAGCTTTTTCTCTCATCATATACTAATTTATATGCTATTAAGCTAATTATTAATCTCTTGAATATTTCTTTGCAAAATCAGGGATATCTTCTCCACTTCTTTCTGCAATTTCATCTCTTACGTTCTTAGCATTTTCTCTACCAGGACGCTCAAAATATGCTTCTTTAATAAATTCTGCTGTATCGAAATCACGACGCATAGGAGGCATATCATCCCAATCTTCTAGGATAAATTCTTGTCTTCCTTCCATTCCGGTAAACTCAATACCAAACATCTCTCGTATCTCTCTTTGATAAGTATTCAATTGACCCCAAATCATATCAACATTCTCAATAGAAGGGTTCTCTCTATTTATCAAAGTCTTAACTAATAACTGAACTTTATATTCAGGAGACCATAATATATATATCAACTCAAAATGCTCATCTTCCAACCAGTCAACACACGACATGTGAGACATATGCGTAAAACTAAGCTGATCTTTTACATAAGACAAAACAGATGGAATTAATTTCTTACTAACAGAAACTTCTATTCTCCTTTCTCTCTTAACTTTACCAGATAAATTTTGGAAAGTATTAATTAGTTGATCAACTATTTGTTGTTCTTTTTCGTATTTAATTTCAGTCATTTTCTAGATCTTAAAAATTTAATAATAAACTAAGAATTACCAATTATAATCTGGCATATTCCAGTTTTTAATGACTTTCTTCTGATTAGCTCTATACCAATCAATATTCTCTTTATACTTCTCAGCACCATTAGCTTTACCGTCTTTTATTAAACCTTGAAGTTCAATAAAACCGTCAATAACAGCTTCTGGACGAGGCATACAACCATTAATATAAACATCAACAGGGATGTATTTATCAAGAAGTTTAATAGTATTGTACGAATCCCAATACATACCACCATTGATAGTACAACTACCAAAGCCAATTACATATTTAGGATCTTGCATTTGCTCATAAGCTCTAATAACTCTCTTAAGAGTTTTAGTTGCAAGATAACCAGTTACAAGTAGCACATCTGCTTGGCGTGGAGTAGCCATTCCTCTAATTCCAAATCGTTCTGCATCATATTTAGAAGTCATTGTAGGAGGAATTTCAATTGCACCACAACCAGTTCCATAAGCTAAAACAAATAGCGAATGTTTACGAGCAGCATTTTGAATTATATCTACTATTTTTTGCGATTTCTTATCGTTTGGCATTTTAATCTACTTTAAAGAATGATTATCGAATAAAAACAACATATAATACACCTAGAATACCTATAAAAGTAGGCCATCCCCAGAAATATCTAATTGATTGTTCGGTACGGTATCGTGGACTAACAATTCCATATAAAACAGGAATCATATATAATAAAAACGTTTTAACAACTAACATTATCAAGTTGGAAGCACCACCCATAAAGATGTCAACTATAAGAACCAATTTCACGAAAGCGAAAATAGAACCAGAAGTCATCATAAGAGCAAGATATTTACCACCAAATTCTGATCCAGGACCAGAAGCTAACTCGGCGGGAGCAAATGGAACATCAAAAGGAGCATAATGAAACATTCCAAGCATCGCCATCAATGCAGCAACAAAAGCAAGCGGAGATTCGAACATCATCCAAGTATTATTTGCATTTTGATAATCTAATAAGCCTGTAATAGAAGTTGTATGTGCTTGCATCATAATTGCAACCAATGCTAATACCCAAGGAATTTCGTAACCTACCATTTGAGATAAACCTCTCGAAACACCAATTGCTGAATGCGGATTACCTGTTTGACCGGCACCAAGTGCCATTCCCAAAGAACCAAAAACCATCATATAAATAAGGAAGATTAAATCTCCTTTGAAGTTTAAGTTCTCAAACCATATCCAACCTTGTCCGTTAAGAACAGGAATAAACATCAAGCTAGTAACAGAAGCTGTAATTGCAAAAGCAGGTCCTAAATGTTGCATCCATCCATGATGTACAGCTGTTTTCTTACTGTAAAGCTTAATAATATCAAAGAAATTCTGATAAACAGGAGGTCCTACTCTATTTTGAATTCTAGCGGTAATTTTACGAACAAAACCACCATAAAACACTCCTACTGTAAAAGCAAGAACTACGGTTGCTAAAAATCCTAATATAGAAATCCAAATACTATTGTCCATATTAAATTATATTAAAAGGTATGTCAATTAAAAAAATATTTGTTCAGAAAAAATCAATAATATCACAAGGAAAATAACCACGTAAAGAGCATAAGTTTGTCCGTTACCTGTGTATAATCTTCTAACAAAATCGAATAAAGTTTCTATTCCTTCACCAAATTTATTGTAATAAAAATCCATCTTACGCTTCATAGCTGGCTCGATAGCTCTTTCAAAAGGCTTATAAAAATCAACGGCATAAGTAAGGTTTTCATTTTCAGTTGGTATTTCACCACCTGTATGTATGTCTTTGGTAGTTACATAACGTGTTTTCTTTCTGTTTTTAAGTCCCAAGAAAATAAATGCAATACCAAATATGGTTAAAATAGAATTTACAATAGAAAGAGTATCAACATGATTACCCCATCCATTACTTAAAACAGTCATATTCCAATCTACTTGGCCCATTCCTAAATATTCCATTCCATTAGCTATTGGCTCAAAAATATACCCTGGGAATACACCAAAAAAGAATAATGAACCAGCAAGTATTATCATTGGAATAACCATAATTGCAGGTGCTTCTTTTACATTTTCAAATTCTTTTTCTTCTTGTCCCAAGAAAATTCCAAATAAGAAACGATAACTATAGAGGAAAGCTGCTGTAGAGCTTAAGAAAGTCATAATAATTAGAAAATAATGATCAGAAGTAATCATTGACTCATAAAGCATCCATTTACCAACAAAACCACCCAAAGGAGGAATACCAGCAAGAGCGATAATACTCATTAAAGAAGCTACAAAAGTCCAAGGCATTTTACGAATTAAAGCACCTAATTTTGTCATATCTGTAGTTCCTGTTTGTTTTTCAACAGCACCAACAGCCATAAATAAAGTTCCTTTAAATATTGCGTGCATAATTGCCATAAAGATAGCAGCCATAACTGAAAGCTTAGTTCCTATAGCAAGACCAACAACAATATAACCTAATTGTGCTACTGAAGAATAAGCTAATAATCTTTTGGCATCAGTTTGAATTATTGCATAGAAAGTAGCAATAACACCAGTAATAGCACCTAACCAAGCAAGTACTTCAGAGTAAACAAATATATTTCCATTTGTAGTTTTAGAAAAAACTGAAATCAGCATAATTCCTAATCCAAAAACTCCCATTTTAGATAATAAACCTGAGAAAATAGAAGTATAAGACATTGGAGAATCAGCATAAGCACGAGGTGCCCATACATGAAGTGGCATAACAGCACTCTTTACACTAAAAGCAATCAAGAATAATACTCCTATCAAAGCTTGTAAACCAAGAGACATAGATGAGAAACTTGAAATTAAATCAGCAATCAAGAAACTATCAATCTGGCTTTTTGTAATAACCATTGCCATAAGCATTGAATAACCACCTATAGCACTAAATATCATATATTTAATACCTATTTTACCTTCACTTATTCCGTTATAAACAATAATAAGGAATGAAGACCAAGTCATTATTTCCCAGAAAATAAAGAATGAAATCCAGTCCATACTAAAAAGTATACCCATCATTGCAGCCACACTTAGGGTAAAGTTAAGATTAAAATAACCTAAGCGGTCTTTACCTTTCATATAAGCAATAGAATAGAGCGATGCAAATGTTGCCATACTTATAACCATAGCACCAAATACCCATGAATAAGCATTAAGTCCCCATTGCAGCTCAAAACCACCAATATGAAGAATTACAGACTCTCTGTCTGTCATTAAGAAAAATACTGCAGCAGCTGAAGCAATAGAAATAAAGCTAACAATACTGCTAAGCATTGGATTAACTTTTTTGGCTATGTAAGCCAAAACCGCACCTCCCATTAAAATAAGAATTATCAAAAATAAACTGTTCATGAGATATCTATTTTAGTTTTGGATTTGGGTTAAATCATTAACTGAAGGAAGTACATTCTCTATGTACTGAGCTTTATCTAATAAAGCTTCCGCAGCATTATGAATATATGAAGTAATAATATCAGGATAGAAACCAACAACAAGAATTGTTATTGAAAGAATACTCATTGCAATAATACCACCAGGAGTAGCTTTATGCATAATACTTCCTTCAGCAGGTTTTCCAAAATATAAACGACCAACAACACGGAAATAGTAAACTATTTCTATAATACTTACTGCTAGAATTAAAGCAATAAGACCATAAAGTGAACTATCTGCCGCTGACATTAATATATAAAGCTTACTCCAAAATCCTGCAAAAGGAGGAAGACCAACAATGGCAAGTGCTCCCAATGAGAAGAATAATGAGATAACAGGCATTTTCATACCATAACCAGATAAGTATTTAATTTCTTTCTCAGGATTATTATATACTAAATAACTACCTGACATGAATAATAAACCTTTAATGATTGCGTGATTGAACATTAAAAATAATGCACCAAACACAGCTTCTTGTGTACCAATTCCAAAAGCAATTAGAACAACTCCCATCTGACCAATACTTGAATATGCAAGCATTCTCTTAATATTTGTTTGCTTAAGAGCAGCAACCTCAGAAATAACTAGAGTAATAGCACCCATAATAATCAGAAATTCTCCAACAGAAGGAATATCAAATAAAGTATATACAACTCTAATAAGACCATAAACACCCGCTTTAACAACTAAAGCAGCGAAAGTTACTCCAACAGGACCTGGAGCTTGAGAATATGCATCTGGAGCCCATCCATTAAGAGGAAACATTTCAGCTTCAATTCCAAGTCCTACCAAAAATAGAATAAGAATAGAAACCTTCATAGGCATTGGCACGGTATGCATTCTTTGTGCAATTTCAGCCATATTAAGTGTTCCTACTTGAGAATATAAAAGAACTATTGCCAATAGAATAAATGTAGAAGCAAAAGAACCTATTAATAAGTATTTAAACCCAGCTTCAGCACCATCTCTATGACGATAAAATGCAGTAAGAGCATAAGAAGAAATAGCTGTAATCTCCATAAATACAAAGAAGTTGAAAATATCACCTGTAAGTACAATACCAATTGTACCAGTAACTAACATCATTTGTAGAATATAAAATCTTTGTGCAGGTTCACTATCAACTTTCTTAAATCTATAACTATAAATCCAAATAATGAAAGCCATAGCTGTCATCATAGTTGCAAGGAAACCTGTAAAAGGAGAAAACACAAGGTTAATTCCAAAAGGAGCACTCCAACCAGCTAAAGTTTCTACTATAGTTCCTGTTTCTGCTACTTGATTCATAAGAGTAACTGAAACATATCCAAGATATATTAAAACCAATCCAGGAATTATTCTTACAAACTCTCTGTTAATCTTTGACAACAGAGGCATAAGAAAGGCCGCCAATAACGGCACTGCTACATAATGTACGGGACTTATTACCATTTCAATGATTTTATTTGATCTATACGAGCTGTTTTATTATGACGATAAAGGCGAATTACCAATGATAAAGCCACGGCAGTTACACCAAAACCGATAACGATTGCAGTAAGAACTAAAGCTTGAGGTACAGGGTCAACCATAGTTTTTCCTGCAGCCATCATTTCTAGTCCTTTTGGAGAAAATATTGGTGCTGTTCCATTATCAATATAGCCAATCGCCACAAACAATAAGTGGATTCCAGCATCAATTATTGATAAGCCTATTACAATTTTTGTAAGGTGCTTTTTCATAAGAACAGCATACAAGCCAATCAGAATAAGACCTATAGCAGATCCATAAATTCCAATGCTCATTATTTGATTATAGTCTATCGAACTCATAAGCTTAATCGTTTTCTTTATTACTTAATAATGTTTCTAAAACTCCAGCAAGCTCTGCTGCAACTTTAAAACCAACAGCTATATATATTATTGGAATAATACCTCCAGAAACAACATCATTTAAGTTGCCTATAGGAAGGAAATTCTCCAAAAATGTTTTTCCATATATTAAACCTGTTAAACCAAGGCTTACAAATGTAATTCCTGCAATAGACTCAACCCAAGTAAGAACATTATGTCGAATCTCAAAATCTTTATAAGCCATCATCATCAACAGTAGACCTGTGGCAATAATTGCTCCTCCCTGGAAACCTCCACCAGGCGTAAGATGACCATGAATAAACACATAAGCACCTAATACTAGAATTGCTGGATAAATTAGCTTAGAACCAGATTGCAATAATTGAGATGCAGGTTTAGTAATAACTTCAGGATGCTCACCTTTCTTTCTTCTACGATAAAGAATACTTCCTAAACCTGTAGCAGCAAGAAACAATACTGAAACTTCACCCAAGGTATCAAAGCCTCTATAATTAACAACAATAGCTGTTATCACATTGGCAACGGATAATTCATCAGGTGTTCTGTTCAAATAATATGCTGCAACATTTTTTTCCTCCTTAGGATCTCCTATCCTATTCTCACCAAACTTAATAGTGGAGAATGAAGTACCCAAAGAGTAGCCAATCACTGCAAGCATTAAAATAACCAATACTTTTTTCATATCTTAAATATTATTCGATTTTCGAATTCAATTACATATTCTCTTTATTGTCTAGCGTTTGAGCTTCAGATTCTTCATGAATAAGAACCTCATCTTCTCTTCTACTAGTATGCCTAATAGCAAATACAAATATTATAGTAGTAAGTGCAATACCTATCGCAGCCTCAGTAAGAGCAACATCAGGTGCTTGCATAATAAAGAAAAGTATGGAAAGTATTAAACTAATTACCCCTGTAGCAATAGTTGCATAGAGTAAATCCTTTTGCATTACTGCATAAATAGCCGCAGCTAAAAGAAGCAATACAAGTACAATTAAAATTATTAATGAGAATATCATATTAGTCCTCCTTTTCGTTTTTCAATTCGTTTTCAACCTCTTGCTCATAAGCATCCATCTTTGTTTTAAAGAAAGGGCCTAGCTTAGCACGATAAGCAGCTCTCGCTAGTGCATGTGAACTCAAAGGATTTGCTATTGCAATAAATACAACTATTATCAATGATTTGAAGAACCAATCTGTATCAACTAGTCCAACTCCAAAAATCATACTCATAGCACCTAAAGTACTAGCTTTTGTTCCTGCTTGCAATCTATTATATACATCTGGCATTCTATAAATACCAAGAGCTCCAAGAAATAAGAAAATACTTCCTAGTACAATAGCTGCATATCCGACATATTTAAGAATCTCCATCATAGTGCACCCTCCAAATATCTAGCGATTACAATTACACCTATAAAACCAAGTACTGCATAAATTAATGCAATATCGATATATATATAACGTTCGAACATTAATGCTAACAGAGCAAAGCCTGATGTAGCAATAATACTCATAGTATCAAGAGCAACAACCCGATCGGCAGAAGTAGGCCCCTTGATAAAACGGATAAAGCTCAGAATTAATCCAAGCAAAATCATACTAAATGCAAATACAAATATTATAGTCATAATAGCATCTTATTAATTAAAAATCTTTATTAAAATATCTTCGAAATCTTTTGCGATTTCCTTATGTGCTTCTTCTGGATCTTCAGTAGTAACATCTATCCAGTGAATATAATAGCGATTGTCTACCATATCAACACTGATAGTACCAGGAGTAAGTGTAATACTATTTGCTAGTATCATTTTAGCAAATTCGCTTGTAAGTTTAGTTTCAAACTCAACTATACCAGGATTAATTGGCAATGATGGACTCAATACTCTTTTAGCAACATCAATGTTTGCTTTAAATAAAGCCCCCATAAAAACTATGAAATACTTAATTATTAAGAATATTCTTTTTGGATGGAGAATCTCCATTCCACAACAGTTGTTGTACTTAGCTGTAAGTAAAGCCACTGCAAAACTTACTATTAATCCCGTTATTAGTTCCTGAGGATCAAGACTGGTAGTAAATCCAAGCCATACAACGAACATAAGTATCCAATTGTACAGAAATTTACTAAATGAAAGAGAGCTTGTTTGCATGTCCTAAATTTTATAGGTTATACTTTTATATATCCGCAAAAATAATTGTAATGCTTTAAGAGGCTGTAAATATGAGCTGAGATATATCATATTTAAGACAACGCGAAGACATAGAATTTAATGACGTTTCAGAAATATAGTATAAATAGGAATACATTTAGTTAATAAACAGAGCATTACAAACACCTTTTATAAGACATATTAGCTATTTAGAACAATTCTATATTTAACTGATAAATTAAATATACAGTAGCTAAGGCATTATGATTTGCTAGATTTTTTAAAGTCTTCTATTTGAATAGTCTTTTTACAAAAGAAATATTCGTCCTCAATATTATTAGAACAGACTACTATTATACGGTCAGAAATATTATCTACAATTAGATTTTTATACCACTCTATTCCTTTTTTATCTAAATTAGAAGTTGGTTCGTCTAAAAACAAGGCACTTGTGTCACTCAATACAGCCAATGCTATCTTTAATCTTTGCTTCATTCCTGATGAAAAGTTAGAAACAATTTTATCTTTAGCACTATTCAAATAACAGATATCAATAAACTTTTGTTTATTAATTCCATTTGAGAACTTCTTAAATTTTAAATGAAAGTCTATTACTTCTGAAAGAGTAAACTCTTCTGGGAGCTCCATATAAGGAGTTGCAAAACTTATTGTTTTGTATAATTCTGCATTTTCAATAATGTTATCACCTTTATAAAACTCTACTTTTCCTTTTGTAGGACTAAGATAAGAAGAAACAACTTGTAAAAGGGTAGATTTACCAGAACCATTAGATCCTAGTATAACGTAGGCATTATTTTTCTCAAAAGTATATGAAAGTTCTCTAAATACCCATTCCTTAATATATCTTTTGGCGGTATTTTTGAGAATTATTTTATCCAAAGCTAGACTAATTGAAAGATTAGCTATTTTTTGTATAACCTCTCATAACTCCGCGTTTAGAGTTTGTAATAAATGAGATTATTTCGTCACGTTCGGGAGTAGCAGGCATTTCAGCTTCTATTATTTCTACAGCTTGAGATACATTATTCTTTTGTTGGAATAATATTCTATAAATAGCTTGAATCTCATTAATTTTAGCAGCAGTAAAACCTCTACGGCGTAATCCTATTGAATTGATTCCCACATAAGAAACTGGTTCGCGAGCAGCTTTCACAAATGGTGGCACATCTTTACGAACAAGTGAACCTCCAGAAATCATACTATGAGCACCAATATTCACAAACTGATGTACTGCAACCATTCCTCCAACTATTGCATAATCCTCAATGGTAATATGACCTGCAAGAGTAGCAACATTAGCAAGAATACAATGATTTCCAACTATACAATCGTGGGCAATATGCACATAAGCCATTAGAAGGTTATTGTCGCCAATGGTAGTTTCCATATTAGCTTTCGTTCCTCTGTTAATAGTAACAAACTCACGAATAATATTATTATCACCTATTCTAACGATACTATCTTCACCATCAAACTTTAGATCTTGAGGAACAGCAGAAATAACAGCTCCAGGAAATATCTTATTATTTTTCCCTATTCTTGCGCCTTCCATAATGGTTACATTTGAACCTATCCAAGTTCCTTCACCTATTTCAACATTCTTATGAATTGTTACGAAAGGTTCAATTACAACAGTTGCCGCAATTTTTGCTTGTGGATGTACGTATGCTAATGGTTGATTCATAATTTATTTCTTTTTAATAATTTGAGCAAGCAATTCAGCTTCCATTACAACTTTATCTCCAACCCAAGCTTTACCACCCATATGACATAATCCTCTTCTAATAGGAGAAAGTAATTTCAAATCAAAAACAATAGTATCTCCTGGTACAACTTTATTACGAAGGCGAACATTATCAATTTTCAAAAAGTAAGTAACATAATTTTCTGGATCAGGAATCTGACTTAAAACTAAGATACCTCCACTCTGAGCCATCGCCTCAATCTGCAATACAGCAGGCATAACTGGCTCTTCAGGGAAATGACCTACAAAGAAATCCTCATTCATGGATACATTCTTGATACCAATCACAGAATCTGCTGTAACTTTCATCACTTTATCAACTAATAAAAATGGATTTCGATGAGGAAGCATTTTTTTAATAGCTGCTATATCATATTGTGGTTCAGCATTAAGATCAATATTTGGAGGACCAAAACTTCTTTTCTTAATATGCTCACGAATTTTCTTGGCAAAAGCTACATTGGATTCATGACCTGGTCTAACGGCAATAACTCTACCTCTAATTGGCATTCCAACAAGAGCTAAATCTCCTATTACATCAAGTAATTTATGTCTAGCTGCTTCATTATCAAATTTCAACTCAAGATTATTCAATATACCTTTCTGCATAACTTTTACAGTAGGTTTATTAAACAATTTAGCTAGTCTAGACAGCTCTTTATCAGAAACTTGCTTATTAACAAATACTATTGCATTACTTAAATCACCACCTTTAATAAGGTCATTATCAAGTAAGTATTCTAATTCATGAAGAAAAACGAAAGTACGACAAGGAGCTATTTGAGTTGCAAAATCAGAGAAGTCATTTAACTCTGCATTCTGAGTTCCTAAAACAGAGGTATTATAGTCTATCATGGTAGAAATACGTCTTGTGGTATCAGGAATAATAGTCATTTCAGTATTTCGTTTCTCATCAATATAAGTCAGCACTTCATTTAATTCAAAGTACACTCTATCTTCTTCGAGAATTTTTAAACCAACCTCTTGAAGAATATGAACATAATAGAAAGAACTACCATCAAGGATGGGAGCTTCTTCTTGATCCATTTCAACAATTACATTATCAATACTCAGCCCCACTAATGCAGCCAATACATGCTCAATAGTTGTTATTCGTGCTCCTTTATGTTCTAATGTTGTACCTCTAGAGGTATCAACAACATAATCAGCAAGAGCTTGAAATTCTGGTTTTCCTTCAATATCAACTCTTCGAAATACATAACCTGTATTTGCTGCTGCTGGAATAAATCTTAAATTAACCTCTGACCCTGTGTGTAATCCTATTCCCGAAATACTTACTTCTTCAGCAATAGTTGTTTGTTTCTCACTCATTTATATAAAATTGTATGTTTATTTTATCTCTTGTGATCTATATTTATTTCGTCGGCAAATGTAATGCTTTTTTTTAATTCAAATTATTTACTTATTTGCTCTGATTTTTTTCTAACTCCTTAACAGTCTTCTCTAAAGTTGAAATTGTTGCTATTATTTTTGGCAGCTTTCTAAAATGCACATATGATTGTAAAAATGACTTATGCGAAAACGCAGGTGAACCCATTTGTACACTTCCTTCTGTTTTTATATTAGCAGCTACTCCTGTTTGTGCAGCAAGTTTAACTCCATCAGCAATTTCAAGATGACCAGCTATTCCTATTTGACCTCCAAACATACAATTCTTACCTATCTTTGTAGAGCCAGATACTCCTGTCATTGAAGCCATTACTGTGTTCTCTCCAACCTCAACATTATGTGCTATTTGCACCATATTATCAAGTTTCACTCCTCTTCTAATTATAGTAGAACCCATAGTAGCTCTATCAATAGTTGCATTAGCACCTATATCAACCCAATCTTCAAGTATAACATTTCCTATTTGAGGAACTTTTTTATAATCATCATCTTTTTGAGGAGCAAAGCCAAAGCCATCAGCACCAATTACAGCTCCTGCATGTATAGTACAATTTTTCCCAATTATACATTCGTGCATAACCTTTGCACCAGGATTAAGTGTTGTTCCTTCTCTAATTATTACATTATCACCAATATAAGTTTGAGGATATAACTTCACATTATCTTCAATAACAGCACCTGAGCCTACATAAACAAACTCTCCAATATAAACATCATCTCCAATGGCTGCATCTTCACTAATAAATGCCAATTTTGAGATACCCATTTTTTTCTGCTTACGAGCCTCCTCATAGGCTTGAAGAACAATAGCAAAAGCGCCATAAGCATCTTCAACTTTTATTAAAGTAGCTTTAATTTCCTTTTCAGGTTCAAAGCTACTATTTACAATAACAATTGAAGCTTTAGTTTCATATAAAAAGTGGGAATATTTTGGATTTGAAAGAAAAGACAAGCCTCCAGCTTCACCTTCTTCAATTTTATTAAGTTTAGATACAGAAACAGTTGGGTCTCCTATTATTTCTCCATCTAGCCATAAAGCGATTTGTTCTGCTGAAAAGTCCATGTTCTATTTATTAAATATGAGTCATAAAAATAATACAATAATTAAAACGACGTTTATTACATCAATATTGTTACTAAACATATTAATGTTAATAAAATCGCTGCAAATTAAGCAAGAACAATACCAAAGATTAAAACAACCCTTTTTCAAATTTAACTTTTATATGCTCAAGCATATCCTTAGTCATAGCATCTAAATCAAAATCAGGCTTCCATCCCCATTCTTCTCTAGCAGCACTATCGTCAATACTATTAGGCCAAGTATCAGCAATATCTTGTCTAAAATCCGGTTTGTATTCTATCTCAAATTCTGGAATAAATTTCTTAATTGAATTAGCAAGTTCTTCAACATCAAAACTCATTGCTCCAACATTAAAATCAGAATGATGCTTTAAATTTTTCTTATCTGCTTGAAACAATTGAATAGTAGCATTTAAGCAATCAGGCATATACATCATAGGAAGTTTAGTATCTTTCTTTACAAAACTTGTATATTTACCATATTTAATAGCATCATAATAAATTGCTACAGCATAATCGGTAGTTCCTCCGCCTGGTAATGCTTCGTGCGAAACAATTCCAGGATATCTTAAACCACGAACATCCATTCCAAATTTATTAACGTAATAATCTCCCAATAACTCACCCGCTACTTTTGTAATTCCATACATAGTACGAGGTTTGAGTATAGTTTCTTGAGGCGTATTATCAGCAGGAGTTTCTGGTCCAAAGGCAGCAATAGAACTTGGAGTAAGAATTCTATCAATATTAAACTCTTTTGCCACTTCTAATACATTAATAAGGCCATTCATATTTACATTCCATGCTAACATGGGGTGTTCTTCGCCTACAGCAGAAAGAATAGCAGCTAAATTTACTATTCCATCAATATTATATTTCTTAATAATGTTCTTTAAACCTTCTCTATCTAAAATATCAAGATTTTCAAATGGGCCACTTTCAGTAATTACTTTAGGACCTTCCTTTAAGTCTGTTGCTATAACATTATCGTTACCATAGATTTTTCTTAATTCCATAGTAAGCTCTGTACCTATTTGCCCAGCACATCCTATAACTAATACTTTCTTCATTGATTTAATAATAAGTTAGGTGTTCAATTTCTATCAAAATAAGCTAATCTTATAAGACGCTATTATTTGCAGCAAATGTAAACTAATTATCTTTTGTATTAATTCTCAACAGACTGTTCTTTTTATTGTTTTATGTTGGAAAATATCAATTAAGACTCTTCATTCAACAAAAAAGGCTGAATCAAAAATGACTCAGCCTTAATAACTATGTTCTTTGTTTTACTACTTTACAATAAACTTCTTTTGAACTATTAAACCGTCCTTATCATAAAGACTAATAAAATAGATTCCTCTTGAAATTTCTTTAAAGTTTAGTTGAGTTTGACCATTTGATTTATTTACCTCAGCATCCACACGTTTACCTAAAATATCAATAACAGTAATATCACTAACAACTACACCTTTATGTTGAATAGTTAATGACTCTTTATTACTCATAGGATTAGGGAATATTTTAATAGCATTTTGTTTATTAATATTACTAAAGCCATTTGGTTGAGCATCTATTAGATCAGTCTTCTCAATACTATCAGCAGATGTAGCATTAGAAACAACTAGTTTTACAGTATAAACACCTTCAACAGTATAAGTATGAATAGGATTAGCTGTCATTGCAGTATCTCCATCTCCAAAATACCAAATATAATCAGTTTCTCCACCAGCAGATTCATTTGTAAATTGAACATCAAAAGGAATACTACCTGTTAGAGGAGTAGCAGAGAATGCTGCTGTTATTGCTGGATTAATTAATCCATTATTAGCTGTATTTGATCTACTAGTATTATAATTTGTATTTGCTTTATAATTATATGGTTGACAAATATAAGGGCTTATTATTTCTACTTGATAGAATAAACCACCAGGAGGAGGAGATAAATCTGAGTAAGAAGAATTCGTACCAGGAACAGAGTCTATTTTTGCCCAATTAAGCGAAGTGTCTGCTCTCCAAATACGATAAGTTTGAACAGGAATACCTTCATAGAAATTCCATATTAAATTCCATGTTGTACCCGAACCTTGATTAATAGTCAAATGCATTGTTTTATGCATATCACTCATCATACTCTCATTACCGCAAGAATCAATGGTTGAAATTTTATAAGAATAAGCTTTTACAGCAGGGTTTGAGTTAGTATCAACAAAAACACCAGCAGAATCGGCAGGGATAAAACCAATAGAATCGTAAACACCTGCAACAGAAGATTCAGCATAAATATTATAATGATCTATAGCACCTATAATCTGCTTCTCAAAAACAACAACATTATAGCCCAAATCTTCATCAACAGTAACAATACAAATTGAATCAGGAGGTAAAGCCTCTACCGATACTGTTGCAGAATCTGTTGCTGTCATATTTCCATCAGTAACAGTTACATAGAAGGTCTCTGTAGAAGTAAGAGGACCAGCCATTGTAAGAGAATCTGTAGTACTACTAAGATAAGGAGAACTAGCCCATGTGTAAGTAAGGTTTCCATCACCAGTATAAGCAGTTTGTGCAATTAAATTTGTATAACCATTGCAATAAACAGAATCATCATCAACATTAACAGATAAATAAGCTCCACCTGTAGATGTTTTAATAATAGTTCCTGACGCACCAACAGCATATACCAGATTGCTATCTAAAGCATATACTCCATACAGATGATTTGTGGTAGGTGAATTCTGTTGCACCCAAGTTGCACCACCATCAGTAGTTTTGAGAATAGTACCACTATCACCAACAATATAACCATAATTAGCATCATAAAAACAAATAGCATTAAGTTTAACTGTAACACCGCTAGAGAAGAAAGCCCAAGAATCTCCACTATTTGAAGTTTTAAAGATATTACCACTACTAGAGACAGCAAAACCAGTAGTAGTATTAACAAAAACAACATCATTTAATAAGTTGAAAGGATAATATTTAGGAACAGAAAAATAGCCCCCGCTAGAAGTAGTTCTTGCCACAAAGCCACCCATAACATTTGAGTCACCAACAATAACACCATTAGTAGCAGAGGTAAAATAAGCTGCATTAATCTTTGCTTTAGTTTTAACATCAACAACCGGATTATTCCATATTGTACTCAATCCAATAGTTGCTTTTCTTATTACACCAGAATCACCAACAGCATAGGCAACACTATCTACTGGAATTTGAATATCATTTAAATCTGCAGAAGTACCTGAAGCTTGCAAAGTCCAAGTAGTACCATCCATTGAATAATAGATTTTTCCGCCATCACCAACAGTCCAAAAACCATTATTACTTACAGCAGCAGCATTAAGAGCTGATGTAAAAACAAAGGGTGAAGGAAGCCAAGAAGCTCCACTATTACCTGTTCCAAGAACCACTCCGGATGTATTATTACCACCAACACAGATAGCTACGGTATCATTAACAACAATAACATCGTTTAGCGAATTTGTATAGTTAGAAGTTAGCGTTTCCCAACCTGATTGAGCACTAGAACTAAGCCCAATAATCGAAAATAATAAAAATAGTAATAAATTTTTCATAAGCATATAATTATAGTATTTCTTAAGTAAAAAAATACGAGGTTTAAAAAGATGATTTTAATTATTTATTTTATCTTGGCTAAGATACAAAAAAACATTATTCAATAATAATTAATTTAATAAGGCTATAGTTTTGAATAAAAGTTGTACATTTACGACTCTTATTAATAGCACTTTAAACTTATTATTTAAACATTAACTATTGAATGATTTTGGTGCTATTATAAGGATATTTTGTACTAATTTATGTTTGAATAATTGCTAACAATATTTACTATAAAATGATAAAACACAAAGAATTATATATACTAGGACTATTTATTTTTATTTTTTCTCACCTAATAAGTCAGAATAGTACTGGGCTTATTCCCATACAAACTTTCAATACAAAAGATTATAATGCTCAACCACAAAATTGGGCTTTTGCTGAAGATAAAAACGGAGTAATATATGTCGGAAACAAAGAAGCCCTACTTGTTTACACCGGAAGTTGGAGGCAATATAAGTTAGAAAATAGCGGTGACGTCAGATCAATTTCAATAGGTAACGATGGAAGTATCTTTGTTGGAGGAATAGGTGAGTTTGGTTACTTCTATGTTGACAGTAGTAATATTGGAACACTTATTTATCATCCTATATACAAAAATCTTGATTCAACAGAAATTGCTGAAATTGGAACAATATTCGAATCGGCTGTAGTAGGAAACAAAACTTATTTCTTTAGTAGAAAGATGATTTATTCTTATGAGAATAATACTGTTAAAGCTATTTTACCTTTAGGTGATATAAATTTTGTTAATGTTATTAATAATAAAATATATCTTAAAATAAAGGATAAGGGCTTATATATTTTGGAAAATGATAAGCTATTGAGCCTAAACATAAAGAATAATAAATCTGAAAAAATAACGAAAATTAAAGGAGCTTGTGCTTTTGATGATAATTCAATTCTAATTATTGATAAAGATTATCAGCTTAAAAAAATCAATACATCAAATAAACGCTTAGACTATTCATCATTTAACACTCAGATTGATAGTGTATTTAAAAAGGAGCATCTTCTTAATATTATCAACATTAGCAATAAATATATTGGAGCTTATACAATAGGTAATGGACTATATATTCTAAATAAAGAGGGAAAACTAATTAGAAAGCTTAGTTCTAAAACTGGACTTGTAGACGACATTATTGAAAAAATGTTTTTTGATAGTCAGAACAATCTATGGATAGCACATGGTGGTGGTGGTATTAGTAGAATATCTATTTTATCTAATTACGAATATTTCCCACCTGAAAACACGGGTTTCAAAGGCATTGTGCAGTCTATTTCAAGATATAACGGAAAGCTATATTTTGGAACAGCAAGGTTTCATCTATTCCAAATGAATGAATTTGACTCAAATAATGATAATATTCTATCAGAAGAAGACATAGAGAAAAGAAGCCTAACCAAATGCTCAAGTACTGGAATTAAAGAATCCCTAAATAATGGTTGTTGGGATATTTTAAATATAAACATCGACAATGAAAAGCTTCTATTATTTATTACCAACGATTTTGTTTTTCAAATAAATAGTAAAAACAAAATAGATACTGCTTATTTTATGTCTGGCAATGTTATTCTACAAGACGTAATGGATCCACATAGAGTTTGGATAGGTCTTTATCCAAAGGGCCTAGCAAGTATGTATTACTCTAATGGCAAATGGATAGATGAAGGAATGGTACCCAATATTAATTTAGACATTAAAGCTTTAGAATTTGACAATAACTTTAACCTTTGGTTGGGTAGAAATGATGCTATTTCAATGTTGAAGAAACCTGTTTTTACAGATCATATAATTGTAAAACCTGAAGTGGTAAATTATGATGAGAAAAACGGCCTACCACATAATGATGCTATTTATCCAATGAATGATGGAGATAGGATGATTTTTTCATCAAGTGAAGGCTTGTTTTTATTTAATGAAAAAGAAGAGAAATTTAGCAGAACAGATATATTCACAGATTGGTATAAAAATCATTTTGTTTTTAGAATGATTAAAGACACTTATAATAATTTATGGACTGTTACCTACCCTCTTGATAAGAGTAAAATATTTTTAAAAAAACTAATTAAGAGTAAGGACGGTAAATATGTTGTTTCAACACCTTATGCACAAGAGAAAACAGCACAAGCATTTACCTCATTATTTCAAGATGGAAATACTCTATGGGCAGGAGGAACATTTGATTTGGTAAAAATTAACAATATTAATGCTCTAGATTCTTCTGCTAAAATTATAAGTTTTATTAATAAAATAATTATTAACAACCAAGACACACTATTTGAAGGTATATTCTCAAATGAAAGTCATAAAATTTCTAATAAACAAGACTTAAAGAACAAACCCGTTCTTCCATATTCAAGTAGAAACTTAACGTTCTATTTTTCAGGAATTGCAGAGAAATTGGAATCAAAGCCATATTATAGGTGGAAACTTGATGGTTACGATGAAAAATGGGAGGATTGGACCAATAAAACTGAGGTAAGATATACCAACTTGCAAGAAGGAGATTATTCTTTTATTATTCAAGCTAAAGATATATATGGGAATTTTAGCAAGGAAGTAAGCTATAGTTTTACAGTAAGGCCACCATGGCATAGAACTATTTGGGCTTATATATCTTATATATTATTCTTTATAGCATTTGTGTGGGGAGCAATAGAATTCTCAACTAGAAGTTTGAAGAAAATTATTAAGGAAGCTACTGCTGAAATTACAGCTCAAAAAGACGATATTGAAGAAAAGAATAAAGATATAATGAGTAGTATTCGCTATGCCCAAAGAATACAAGAAGCTGTATCGCCTCATAAGAAATTAATGGATAAAATATTTCCAAATCACTTTGTACTGTGGAAGCCTCGAGATATTGTAAGTGGTGATTTCTATTGGATGATGCAAAAAGGAGGAAAGATAATTATTGCAGCTGCTGACTGTACTGGACACGGGGTACCAGGAGCATTTATGAGCATAATGGGAATTTCATTCTTAAATGAGATTGCAAATAACAAAGATGTACAAACAGCTGCTGAAGCATTAAATCAGTTGAGAACAAATGTAATTACCTCACTTAACCAAGAAGGTGCAGAAACTGATACTAAAGACGGAATGGATATTTCTCTTTGCGTATATGATTTTGACAATATGATGATGCAGTTTGCAGGGGCTTATAATCCACTTTATATGATTCGTGATGGTGAACTATCCATTATTAAAGCTGATAGAATGCCTATTGGAATACATGATAGAGATGGAAGTCCGTTTACAAATATGGAGTTTAGTATGCACCCAGGTGATATCTATTATATACTTAGTGATGGATATATTGATCAGTTTGGCGGACCTAAAGGAAAGAAGTTTATGACCAAGCGCTTTAAGCAGCTAATTCTTGATATTCACCATAAACCTATGGAAGAACAAAGAGAAATTCTTTGGAATACTATCCTTGATTGGCGAGGAGATATTGAACAAATTGATGATATTATTATTATCGGAATCAAAGTATAAGAAATATGATTCAATTGGATTCTTCAATTAATAATCTTGATTCAGTATTACAATCTACAACAAATTTGACTGACAGTATTATAAACGATACTAATGCTGTAATTGTTGACACAATAGATGTAATTATTCCCAAAGAAAGTACAAATAATATTCTTGGTCTAATTCCAATAAACCAGATAAATAATCAGTGGATTTTTTATTGGTTAGCAGTAATAGGTATATTAGTTTTTCTTAGCAAGTTCCTTTACCCAAAGCAGTTTAAATATACAGTTTTAGCTTTATTTAGTAATAGAGAGTACAGCAACCTTCAAAATGAAAGTATAAGTTGGAAATTACCTATAAATGTATATTTAATAATCGCTTATATACTTTCAGTAAGCATTATTTTATACATATATTCACTTCAATATCATAATCAC
>Ga0256827_10000740_pt1 | contig 20567 bp, 17 predicted proteins | sample CV84metaG_FD_185977 | JGI IMG/M metagenome (GOLD analysis project Ga0256827, IMG submission 185977) | Hydrothermal vent microbial communities from East Pacific Rise, Pacific Ocean - CV84 | ecosystem: Environmental > Aquatic > Marine > Hydrothermal vents | place: Pacific Ocean: East Pacific Rise... | reverse complement strand
CAGCAGCCTCTATGGTCTGATTTTTAGGAACAGGCGTTTGTATACAAGAGATTAAAAGAGGAGCATAGGTCTCTTTATAAAGTTCAACATCACCCACACTCAAGGCACCTATGGTCTCACCATGGTATGAATTACTCAATGAAAGAAAAAGAGGACGATTCTCACCACGATTACGATGATAGTGAAAACTCATCTTAAGTGCTACTTCTACGGCACTTGAACCATTATCTGCAAAAAAGACTTTATCTAAACCATCAGGTGTTAAGTTAACAAGTTTCTCTGCCAAGTTAACAGCAGGTTTATGTGTAAAACCTGCCAACAGAACATGCTCTAAAGTATCCAGTTGCTCTTTTACCTTATTGGATATATATTTATTGGTATGACCAAATATATTTACCCACCATGAGCTTATAGCATCTATGTAAGCGTTATTATCAAAATCATACAGATAAACACCTTCTCCCCTGTCTATAGGTATTAAGGGTAAAGTTTCATGATCTTTCATTTGTGTGCAAGGATGCCATATATTTTTTAAATCCTCTGTTACTATCTGAGCATTCTTATGATTCATTATGCACCTTCTTTTTTTTGTGGTGAATATACTATATATAAAGTAATTATTTCATTAATAATTAATCACAACTAGACTAAAATTATGCAATTTTAAAACTAAGGCAATAAAACATGATAAGTTGGATGCAAAAACACAACAAATTTTTAATAGTTACTATGTGGATAGCAACTGTTTCCTTTATATTTACAGGGGCTACATATGGTTTCTCTTATGGACTGAGAAGTAACAGTATTGGTCAAGTAGGAGATATAGAGTTAAAACAAGATAAGTTCAATATGAATTATAATAACCTCTTTAATAGATACAATCAAGCCATGCAAGGTAGATTCGATAAAGATCAAGCTAAAAAGATGGGATTAGAACAACAAGTTTTAAATTCAATGGAAATAGAAGCAAAACTATTAAACCTTGCAAAAGATTTTGGTATTATTGTCACAGAAAAAGAGACAGCAGAAAAATTGGCTTCAATTCCTGCTTTTCAAACCAATGGAAAATTTGATAGAAAAATATATGATACATTTATTCAGAGCAGTCCTTTTGACAACACAACATTTGAAGAGAGTATTAAAGATCAACTGACCATAGAAAAAACATTAGCCATGTTAAGTACAGACAAAAGTTTAGAAAATGAATATAAAGCATTTGCTTTGGCATTTGAAGTTGCAGATAAATTAAAATATACTCTTCTATCAGAAAAAGATGTAAACGTAACAGCTGATGAGACAAAACTAAAAGAGTTTTGGGAAGCAAGAAAAGAGCAATATAAAACTCCAAAAAAATATACATTAGATATTCAATGGACAGATACTAAAGATACAAATGTAACAGATGCTGAAGTAGAAGCTTTTTATAATGAAAATAAATTCAAATATACAGATCCAGAAGGTAAAATATTAGCACTTGAAGATATTAAAACCACACTTATTGCTGATGTAAAAGTTAAAAACACCAATAAAGTAGCTTATAAACGTTATCTAAAACTTAAAAAAGGTGACTTATCTAAGAATGAAACCTTAACCTTAGATATAAACAGTCCAAAATTATCTCCAGCATTATGGAAAGAGATAAGTGCTGCACAAAAAGAGACTCTGTTAAAACCAAAAGTAGTAGGTGATAAATATGCTGCTGTAAAGATAGTTAACATTGTTGAACCAGTAGTAAAAACATTTGATGAAGTTAAGAAAGAGATAAGCCCAGTATATATGCAAGAAGCTAGTAAAGAAGCCTTAGCAGCACTTGCTGATTCTAAGTTGTCAACTATTGACAGTGATGATACAAATGTATCAAATTTCATCACTCTTGATAACGCAGAAAAACAAAAAATGGGTCTAAATCCACAAGAAACATCAGATTTCATATCAAAACTCTTTACTTCTAACACAGAAAAGGGTATTATACCTATAGGAAGTAAAGTAATGGTTTACAAAATAGTTGAACAGAAGTTAGTAACTCTCGAAAACAATGAAACTAAAGATTTATATAAAAATATAGATTTAGTTAAGAAACAGAGTTTTAGAGCTAACCTAATAAAGAGACTAGATAAAATGTATCCTACGAAGCTTTATAAATAACATCCAAGGATTAAAATTGAATACCCCAATCTTAGCTATTGATATTGGCTCAACAAAAATCTGTGCAATCATTGGTGAAGTCAAAGATGGGTCTGTTGATATTTCTGGACATGGGATTGTAAAATCCCAAGGTATCAAAAAAGGGATAATAACAAATATACAATTGGCATCAAAGGCTATTAAAAAGTCTGTAGATGATGCAAAACGTGTTGCAGGTCTAAATCTATCACTAGCAAATATATCAATGTCTGGTGCATATACTAAAAGTGTAAATGCAACAGGTGTTGTCAATATTCCATCTGGTGAGATTTCAATTACAGAAATCAATCGTGTTATGCAAACAGCACTATATAATGCAAATATTCCTAATGAATTTGAGATATTGCATGTATTGCCATATAAATTTAAAATAGATGAACAAGATTTTATAGATGATCCAAATGGAATGAATGCAAACCGAATGGAAGTTGATGTTCATATTATTATGACAGCAAAATCAAATCTTGGTAATCTTAAAAAAGCTGTTAATGCAGCTGGAATTGAAATTAATAAAGTAGTGCTTTCGGGTTATGCATCATCTATTGCTGTTGTTTCAGACGCAGATAAAGATAGAGGTGTTGCTATTATAGATTTAGGTGGTGAAACATCTAACCTTGTAGTACATGTAGGTAACTCTATTCAATACAATGATTTTTTAGCAGTTGGATCAAACCATATAACCAATGACTTATCTATAGCACTTCATACACCTTTAGACTCAGCAGAGTTACTTAAGGTTACAGAAGGAACGCTACTTGAATCAGAGAGTGGAGAGATAGAGTTACCAATTATTGGTGATGAAAAAAACATGAATGTCGTTTCGTTGGATATTGCACAAAACATTATCTATAGCCGTATGGAAGAGACTCTGAATATCTTAGCAAATTCATTAGCAAAGAGTGAATTAGCAGACCAACTTGGTTCAGGTATTGTTTTAACTGGTGGAATGACAAAAATTCCAGGAACAAGAGAGTTAGCACAAGCACTTATTCCTAATATACCTATAAAAGTAGCACAACCTGAAAACATTTTAAATGTTGTTGATGATCTCAATTCACCTGAGTTTTCAACAGCCATAGGTTTACTCTACTACGGCTCAGGAAAACATACTGAGTATGAGCTTGATGGAGCTAAAAATATGCTTCATTCAAAAGAGTATAAACCTAAAAACTCAGTAGCAGACTTAGCCAACTACAATATGGATAAGCCAAAAGTATCTGTATCTACTCCATCATTCAGTGATGAAGCAGACAATGACCTTTTTAAGGATCTTAGTAAAGAGCCTAAAAAAGATCAAAATAATCCATTGCAAAATTTTGTGCAATGGGCATCGAAAATATTTTAAACAAAACAAAGGAGGAAAAGATGGAAGATTTTAACATAACAGAATCAACTGCAGGTGTTCATGGCGCCAAGATTAAAGCAATCGGTGTAGGTGGTGGTGGTGGAAACATGATTAACCACATGATAAGAGAAGGTATAGAGGGTATTGATCTTATCGTTGCCAACACTGATGCACAAGCCTTAGATGCTTCTATTGCACCTTATAAAATGCAAATTGGTCTTCAAGTAACTAAAGGACTTGGAGCTGGAATGAAACCAGATGTAGGTAAAGAAGCTGCTGAAGAGAGTTTTGATAGCATTAAAACCATGCTTGATGGAGCTGACTTAGTATTTATCTCTGCTGGTCTTGGTGGTGGTACAGGTACAGGTGCTGCACCTGTTATTGCTCAAGCTGCTAAAGAAGTTGGTGCATTAACCGTTGCTATTGTTACAAGCCCATTTGCATTTGAGGGTCGTAAAAGAAAAAGATTGGCAAAAGAGGGATTAGAAGCTCTTAAAAGAGAATCTGACTCAATCATTGTTGTTCCTAACGAAAGACTTCTTTCTATTGTTGAAAAGAACCTTGGTATGAGAGATAGCTTTAGACTGGTAGACAATGTTCTTTCTCAAGCTGTTGGAGGAATCTCAAACGTTATTCTTTCACATGGAGCAAATGACATTAACCTTGACTTTGCCGATGTTAAAACAGTTATGAGTCATAGAGGTCTTGCACTTATGGGTGTGGGTGAATCTCAAGGTAACTCTGCTGCATATGATGCTGCAAAAACTGCTATTGAGTCTCCACTTCTTGATAACTTATCAATTGATGGGGCTATGGGTATTTTGGTTCACTTCCATATTCACCCTGATTATCCATTGGTTGAGATTTCAGAAGCAATGGATATCGTAGAAGAAAATGCTGATGAAGATGCAAACATTATCTTTGGTACAACAACATCAGAAGATATTCCTCTTGATGAAGTTAAGTTAACCATTATTGCAACAGGTTTTGAAGATCCTTCAGACTTTGAAATAGCTAATCCTATTGATAATACTGTAGAACAAACAACTATTTCAACATCTAAGCCAACACTTAGAAGACCAACACAAGGTAACTTGTTAAATAATATGAACTCGGCTAAAGTTGTTGGTGGATATAACAACAACAATAATGACTATTTAGACACACCTACTTTCCTTAGAAAGCAGATGGACTAAGACGAGATATTTGTTTCTCTCTTCTTCTTTATAAATAAATGACAAAAGTATTTTCCCTCCTCCTACTTTTGTCTCCTTACCTCTTTGGTGATGGACATATATTTGTCTATCACCGTTTTGACGATACCCGTTACCCTACCACCAATACTTCTACAAAAGAATTACGACGTGAATTTAACTACTTTAAAAAGCATAACTATGAAGTGGTACCTCTTATTGATATTGTCAGTAAAATAAAAGCCAATGAAAAAGTTCCAGACAAGTGGATTGCTCTAACCATTGACGATGGATTCAAAACTTTTTATACCAATGGACTCTCTATTTTTAAAGAGTTTAACTACCCTTTTACTCTTTTTATAGCTGTGGAGTATACAGAAAGAAAATATAAAGATTATGTCACATGGAAACAGCTCAAAGAGATTAACAAATATGGTAATGTTGAGTTTCACTCTTATGGTCATGGTCACTTTGGTTCTATGAGTGATGATGCCATAAAAAAAGATATGGACAAGGGTTTAGCCCTTATGAAAAAACATCTTAACTATGAACCAAACCTTTTTGTTTACCCTTATGGTGAGTATGATGATAGAGTTGAAGCTGTTATGGCAGAGTACAACTTTAAAGGTGTTTTCAACCAAAACATAGGTGCCATTCAAGGTGAATGTTCAGATGAATATGACCTAGACCGTTCTGCTCTTGTAGGCAAAGCTCCCTTTAAACTCTACCTAAAGTTTAAAGAACTTTGTGGAGTAAGCTTTCAGCAACCAACTGTTTTTCCAAAAAACAAGATAGTAAAAACTGTTGAAGTAACCCTAGAAGATAAAACTGTTAAATCTGCTGAGATTTTCATCTCTAACAATGGATGGACAAAAGTAAAAGTTCATAATGGAAAAATTCTCTGGAATGCCAACAAAAAAGTCAAACTCAACCGTATTAAAATTGGTGTTAAAGTAAAAAATAAAATCAAACTTATGGTCTTAGCAAAATAGGATATAATACTCCAAAAAAATTGGAAAATTAATATGCAAGACGTAATAGAATGGCTAAAAGAAAACGGTAACTTAAAAGTAATAGATGAACCCCTAGATGTAAACTTAGAAATTCCTCATATCGCCTATGTAGAAGTTAAAACAGATGACTCTCGCCCTATCCTCTTTACTAAACCTATCAACAAAGAGAAGGGTATAGAGTATGACATGCCTATACTTATGAATATTTTTGCAAACAAAGAGTTGACAGAAAGAATCTTTGCCAAACATCCTGACGAAGTGGCACAAGGTATTGATAAACTGCTTAAACTTAAACCACCTGCTGGTTTTATAGAAAAGTTAAAGATGATTCCTGAACTTTTTGCCCTTAAAAATGTCTTTCCAAAACGTTCAAAAACCAGAGGTGAGTGTCAACAAATTATTATTCCTAAAAATGAAGTAGACCTAGACAAACTGCCTATTTTAAAAACATGGGAAGAGGATGGTGGACCTTTTATTACCATGGGACAAGTCTATACACAAAGTCTTGATGGTGGTATGCAAAACCTAGGAATGTACCGTTTACAGCAGTATGATAAAAACCACTTAGGAATGCACTGGCAAATTCATAAAGATGCCTCACACTTCTTTGACCAGTACCAAAAAGCTGGTAAAAAAATGCCTGTAACCGTTGCTATAGGTGGTGACCCACTCTACATTTGGTGTGGTCAAGCCCCTATGCCTCATGGAATGTTTGAGATGCTTCTTTACGGTTTTGTTCGTGGTAAAAATGCCCAACTGGTTAAGTCTATGACAAACGATATCTATATTCCAAAAGATGTGGACATCGTCATAGAAGGTTTTGTAGACCCTGAAAAAATGGTTATAGAGGGACCTTTTGGAGACCATACTGGTTACTACACACTTGAAGAGCCCTACCCTGTAATGGAGATAGAGACCATAACCATGAAAGAGAAACCTGTTTTCCAAGCCACTGTGGTAGGAAAACCACCACTAGAAGACAAATACATGGGATGGGCAACAGAGAGAATCTTCCTTCCAATGCTCAAACCAATGGCTCCTGACCTTATAGACTACTATATGCCTGAAAACGGTGTCTTCCATAACCTTATACTCGGAAAGATGAAAACGCTCTATAAGGGTCACGCACAGCAGTTTATGCATGCCTTTTGGGGTGTGGGTCAAATGAGCTTTGTAAAACATGCTATTTTTGTCAACGAAGATGCACCAGAACTTAACAATGACAAAGCCATCACCGAGTATATTTTAAACAGACTTGACCCTGATAAAATTCTTATTACCCAAGGTATCATAGATGCTCTTGACCATACAGCAAATGAAACGCTGGTTGGGGGAAAACTGGGTATTGATGCTACAGCTTCAGAAGTAGAAAATGGAGTAAGTAGTCCATTAGATGATAAAACTTTACTCAACAAAATGCAATCACTAGATTGTCATATTGTCGGTTTAAAACAGTACTTTAACCATACAAAAAACCCTATTTGTATAATAACTGTAGAAAAAACAGAATCGATGAAGAACCTTATAGAAAAAGTATCTATCTTAGAAGAGAACATTAAAGTTCTTATCATTGTTGACAAAAAGAACAATCAGATAGACAATCCTTACATGTTGGTTTGGCGTGTGGTCAACAACATAGATGCACAAAGAGACATCACACTCAAGCCATTTATCATCGTAGATGGAACCAACAAGAGTGAAGTAGATGGCTTTACAAGAGAGTGGCCAGGAGATACTTTCTGTACAAAAGAGACACTCGACTCTCTTCAAGAAAGAGGTTTAATCAATATTGATGATGCCTTTATTAAGAAGTTTGGACTTCTCCCTTTTAACCAATAATTTATGTGTAGGCTTACTCAAGCCTACAGCATACAATTCTTACACTAAGAATTTTTATAGTAAACTATTAAGAGCGTATTGCAAAGGAGATTGAACCTTATGAAAAAATTTATTTTACCTATTATTACTACTATTGCTCTATTAGTTATGACAGGGTGTTCACCTATAACAGCAAAATATAGAGTAACTGTTGATGCCATTACAGCACCTAATGCTAAGATTGTGCCAACGACCTATACGGTTAAAGCTTTATCAAAAGATACAGATGTAAATAGCTTAAGATTTCAAGAGCAAGTAGCCCACCTTAAAGAGATACTAAATCATAAAGGCTATAGCCCTGCTCCCCAAGGATTTCCAGCAGAGCAAATCATCTATTTTGACTATGGCATAGAGAAAACTTCAGAAAGAACTGAAACTTATGTAGAACCTGATGTGACCATTGGTATGTCATGGGGTTATCCATATGGATACTATGGACGACACTACCACCCTTACTATAATGACTTTTGGTATGGTGGAGCCTACTCAACCACCTATAGAAAAACCTATACTTATTATAACCGTTACATCACCCTACTTGCAAAAGACCAGTTTAACAAAGAGTTATGGCGTGTAGATGTATCTAGCATAGGTGAGTCTAAAAATCTAAGAAAAATTGTTCCTATGTTGTTAGAAGCTGCTGAAGATTATATAGGTAAAAACACAGAAGAACCAGTCAAATTAATTTTAAAAGAAAAAAAAGATAAAAAAGAGTAATTTTATCTTATTTTAATTTATCTATGATATTATTTCCTTGTTAATAAAAATTATTATTTAAATACAAGGAAACATTATGATCGTAACAAATAAAGCTCCAGACTTTACAGCAACAGCAGTTCTTGCAAACGGACAAATCGTTGAAGACTTTAACCTTATGGATAACCTAGGTGAAAAAGGTGCCGTACTTTTCTTCTATCCACTAGACTTTACATTTGTATGTCCTTCAGAAATTATTGCTTTTTCACACAGAGCAAAAGACTTTAGAGAAAGAGGCGTAAATATTATTGGTGTATCTGTAGACAGCCAATTCTCACACTTCGCATGGAGAGAAACACCAGTAAACGAAGGTGGTATCGGTAGAGTTGATATGCCTTTAGTAGCTGATATTACTAAACAAATTGCTAGAGATTACGATGTTCTTCTTAACGATGCTGTAGCTCTTAGAGGTTCATTCCTTATTGATGCTGACGGTACAGTAAGACACGCAGTTGTTAATGACCTTCCATTAGGAAGAAACATTGATGAGATGCTTAGAATGGTTGACACTATGTTGTTTACAAACGAGCATGGTGAAGTTTGTCCTGCTGGTTGGGTTAAAGGTGACGAAGGTATGAAAGCAGACACTGAAGGTGTTGCTGACTATCTTGCAAAACACGCTGACGAACTATAATCTATACAGATAAATTGTAGGGACAGCCCCCTGTGGCTGTCCGTATTCGTTTAAAATACCTATTTAAGTATTATAGACTATAATATTTATATAAGTATTTACAAAGGAGAGGTAAAATATGACAGATTACATAACACTGCTCAAAGAAAACGACCTAAAAGCAACCATACAACGTACCTCTATTTTGAAGTCCATAGACCATGCAGGTCATATCAATATAGATGATATTTACGAAGATGTAAGAGAACTACACCCCACACTTTCACTGGCTACTATTTACAAAAACATTATTTTAATGCAAGAACATAATGTTATTATAGAAGTTCCAATGAACGGTGAGAAGTCAAAGTTTGAACTAAAAAAAGATGACCATATTCATCTTATCTGCCAAGGGTGTGGAGAGATTCAAGACACCGACATCACAGAAAAAGCTCAAGAGGCATTGGTGATAGAGAACTTTAAACTAAGTTCATCTCAAATCAACCTCTATGGACTCTGCCAAAAATGTCAAAGCAAATAAAAGAGGGAGCCCTCTTTGTTGCCGATGCCCACTACCCTCATCATGGTGACAGCTTTTTAACTCTTTTACAAAAAATAGAGTCTAAAGAGCTTAACCCTTCTCAACTCTTTCTTATGGGTGACATCTTTGATTTACTTTTTGGTTATAATGATTACATACAAACTTTTTCAAAACCTGTCATAGAGTTACTTCAAAAACTATCTTCTGAGTTAGAGATTATCTACCTAGAGGGAAATCACGATTTTTGTCTAAAAGAGCTTTTCCCAAATATCAGCGTATATTCAAGAAAAGAACAACCTGTTCATTATAAATTAGGAAAAGAAGATGTTTACCTAGCCCACGGTGACAAATACACAGCAGGAGCCATTTTTAACCTCTACTCTACCCTACTACGTACAAAAAGTACGTTAACTCTTTTAAGACCCTTTGAGAAGCAAATTATAGACCATAGAATGGAGAGACTAAAAGTAAAAAATATCTGTGGAGATTTTAAAGGCTACAAAAAAAGGTTCGATGCCATCCGAAGTCACTACCCAAAAGATGCCCTCATAATTGAGGGACACTTTCACCAAGCTCTTCAACATGAAAACTATATCTCCCTTCCCTCTTTGGCTTGTCAAGGAGAAGTGGCTGTGGTTAGAGATGGGAAAATAGAGTTTGTGAATTTTATTTGATTTTTGTCAGCTGAAGCCAACCCTACAGCTTCGGAACTTAATTAAAGGTTGCAACGTGTAGGGTTGGCTTCAGCCGACATAAAATTTTCATAAAAACCATAATTATGCTATCATACATCAAAGGATACATAATGAAACTACAAAAAGCATCAAAACCTATCATCACTTATCCCAAACGAGAACATATTAAACCCATTCTGTTAAGTGCAACAGTTGCTATGGCTCTAACTGCCTGTGTACCACATACAGCAGGAAAAATCCCTACTGACAATACAGAAAATCCTTATAGTACATCAAACACACCCCATGAAGGAAACCAAGAGGTTAATCTACCTGACAATATCGCAGGTGGTATGCCTGTCTTCATACCAGAAGAGAACAATCAAACATGGGGCAACAACCCTCAGAAATGACACTCTATCTCTCATTGACACATAACTGTCAACTTCGTTGTAACTACTGCTATGCAGGTGAAAAATACCACAAGCCAATGAGTAAAGAGACTATTATTAAGTCTATTGATTTTACGCTAAAACTTCCCATGCAAAAACTAGAATTTGGCTTCTTTGGTGGTGAGCCACTCATGGAATGGGAGCTTTTTAAGTTTGCTACCTACGACATAGAACATAAAACTAAAGAGAAAAACATAGAGCTTATCAAAACCTTTACCACCAATGGAGTTCTACTAAACAAAGAAAAAGTCATATGGCTTAAACAACATGGTTTTTATGTGGTCATCTCCATAGATGGTAACGAAGCCATGCACAACACCCACAGACTCTATGCCAATGGTGAAGGAACTTTTAAAGCAGTTCAAAATGGTATCAAAGAGCTACAAAAAGTTTATAACGATGGTGAATATGCCGTTATCTCAGTGGCTACACCTGAAAACATTAACCACCTACCCAACTCACTCAAATACTTACACCAAGAGCTTGGCATAAATAACATTCACATAGCACTAAACTACTTTGCCAATTGGGGTGACGAGACCCAAACTTATACGAAACTCTACCACCAAGTAGCCAACTACACCATAGAGCAGTACCGACAAGGAAAAAAACTCAACCTTGATATCATTGACGATAAAATAAAAACAGAGATAGAGAGTAGCTGTAAAAGCTGTAGCTTCGGAGAACTTAAACTTGCCATTGCTCCAAGTGGAAATATCTACCCATGTGAGCGTATTATCGGTAATGACACAGGAGCTTTGTCTATGGGAAATGTCCACACTGGCTTCGACCACAGTAAAAGAGCAGAACTCATAGCCCAAAGAGGAAACAGCAACGAAGAGTGCAAAACCTGCCCTCTAAAAGAGCGATGCACCAACAGCTGTGGCTGTACCAACTATACCCTGACCAACAGCATCAACACCACCCACGGAACTGTTTGTTTCTTTCAGAAGCTTTTTATAGAGGTGGCTGACAAAGTGGCTTCTACACTTTATGAAGAGGAGAATGAGATGTTTATGAGGAAGTTTTATGGGGTTGTATCTACTCATTAAATAAAATATTAATATTTTTACACTATTCCTTAACAAAGCCACCATAGTATTTTCAACTTTATATTTTTAGGTGATGGAAGATTAATAATAACTCTTAACTTGGAAAAGACAAAATGCCAAATACGCTTTTGTTTGGCTGTTAATGTATGTTCAAACTCTTTATACAAGTTCTCTCTGTACTCAATAGGAAAAGATGTTTTACATAAAAAAGCAAAGTTTTTATCGGCTATGACTTTAGTAAACTCTGGGTTGTATTTTTTTTCTAACGTTTCATTTAAATCATTTAAAAATCTGTTGGCTAAGTGTAATTGTTTATAGCTATTTTCTGTCTCTTTTAAAGCAGATGTCCAGCTGGTGGAGTCACCTACTCTATAGATAGACATGTTTTTGTTGATGTACAAAGCACCCTCACCTGAGGCTGCACCTAGTACTTGAATGGGGTAGTCCCCTACCATAGTCTTGTAAAACCATTTAGGAATTTTTTTGAGTAGTCTGCTACGAAAGATCAACGATGACGTGGCACAAAACTCTCCCCCACCTAAAATAACCTCTTGGGTTGTAAAAACTCTGTTTTCATCTCCTTGTTTTCCATAGGTATTGCACTTTTTTTTAGCAAAAAGTCCACTGGCATAATGAAAGCTCATATCTAATTCTGGATACTTTTTCATCTCTGTAATTTGAAGCTGTAATTTGTTTTCATCTGTCCAGTGGTCATCACCATCACAGTGTGCCATGTATTCACCTTTTACTTCTGAAAAGAGTATAGCCAAGGGGTTGTTTCCTTGTGAGTATTGGTTGACCTTTTGGTAGAGAGGTTTTATAATATTTGGAAATTTTTTTCTATATCTCTCAATAATTTCAACCGTGGCATCAGTCGAGACATCATCATGAATTAAAACTTCAAAAGAGTAGTTTGTATTTTGACTTAAAAAGCCATCTAAGGTATCTTCTATAAAATTTTCATGATTGAAGACAACACAGGTAATACTTACTACTGGATTAACCGTTTTATTCCAACTTTGCATAATCTTCTCTTCTGTTTTATTTATCATAGCCTCTCCTTTTTGCTCTAAAGTTTTTATACTCTTCTTTCATATACTCAAAAGATTCTATCTTTAGTAACCAGTGTGACAATATGTATAAAATTAAAAATAGTAAGCCCTTAGCCAACATAAGCACTATAAAGTAGTCAGATAAGCCAGAGAGCAAATAGCTGACTAGAAATACTATGGCTACGGTTAAAATCATCTCTATAACTATAGGTTTTATGATGCTTAAGATAGAGAGTTTTATCTCATCTGTTGCAAACTTTATATTTAAAAGCGTTGCAAGTGTTGAAGTGACTATTAAACTGTAGAGAAACATCTCTATGCCAAAAGTATAAAGTACATAGAGGTTTGAAAACATAATCATAATCTTATAAATCTCAAGTTTTAAAAATGCTTTTGACTTCCCTCTACTCTTTAAGACATCGACCATCAAGGCACTAATGGGGTAAGCAAAAGCACTTAAAATAAAGAGTTTAAAGTAGTAAATAGAGCCAACCCACTGTTCACTTAAAAGTAAAACAATAAACTCATCAGCCATCAGATACAACTCACCCAAAATAAAAAATGTAACAACAGAGACAATGCTCAGTATATTGATAATAACAGCTTGAAAACGTACCGTATCGTATTGAATTTTACTCAAAAGAGGAAAAAGTACAGACATGAGACTGCTTGAGAAGTAAGTAATAGCAAGATTATTTAACTGTTTGGCTTGATGAAAATAACCCAAAGTAGCAGGAGGGAAAAGTTTTGCAATAATCATATAGTCCAACTTCTGATAGACGGTACTTAAGAGTTGAGCTAAAAACATATGAAAGCCATATGCCCAAAGTTGCTTTAGTGCTTTGAGCGAAAATGTTAAAGTTGGTTTCCATAATGAGATACGCCAAATAACTAAGTTGTAGGTCACTTCTCGAAAGAGAACCTGTAAAATAAGACTCCATATCCCAAAACCAAAAAATGCTAAACCAACACCTAAAACACCACTACTAAGTGATGCCATAAAGTTTAGTTTGGTCAACTGTTTGTAGTTTAAATCTCGTTTTAAAATAACTGTTTGTACAGTATGAAAAGCTATTAAAGTAAAGATTATAGAAATACTCTCTAAGTAACTTTTTAAAGCTGAATTGTTAAAAAACTCTGCAATAGAAGGAGCAAAAATATACATCAAAAGTGTTAAGAGAAAGCCTACAGCAATGTTAAAATAAAAGACAGAAGCGTAGTGTATGTCTAAAACTCTTTTACGCTGTATTAATGCACCTGCCAAGCCTATATCAAAGAGTATAGAGGCGATGCCTATGATTGCCATAAGAATAGCGATAATACCAAAATCTGAAGGAGTTAAAAGCCGTGCTAAAACGATGGTGACGATAAAACTTGAACCATAGATTAAAATTTTTCCAAAAAAGTCCCAAATAAAGGCTTCGATTCCTTTTTCTTTTAAAGAGCTCATCATCTACTCTTTTGACATCTCTTGAGCATAAACTTCTCTACTCAAATGTGGTCTCATATCGGCAAACTCTCGGTTAAAGTCCAAGCGTGGTTCGACTGTTGTCATCTCTGGGCTTATTTGAATATCTAGCAGTTCGGGCTTATTATCTTTTAAACTCTCTTCTATTTTTTCATTTATAGCCTCTTTGGCTGTTACTTCATAACTCTCTATACCATAAGCCTCTGCTATTTTTTGAAAACTTGGAACAGAGTAATCTTTTTTTGAGCCTACTAAGTTACCCTCTAAGTAGGCATCTTGTCTTAGTTTGACCATATGTAAAGAGGCATTGTTTATGACCAATATTTTAATGGGTAAATTTCTTCTTTTTATAAGCTCTAACTCTTGAATGTTCATCTGAAGCCCACCATCACCCGTAATGACTATAGCTCTTTTTCCTGTTGCTAAAGTCGCACCTATGGCAGCTGGTAAAGCAAAACCCATAGCACCAAAGGCACCTGAAAAAAGTATGCGTTGATTTTTCTTTACCTCTAAAGACTGAGCCACAAGCATCTGATGCTCTCCTACATCTACACAGATTACATCGTCATCATCTAAATGTTCAGATATTTTTTGCATCAGTTGGTTACCCACTCTATTAGCTCCATCAAGGGTATGAGTCGAGGGATAGTTTACTTTATACTCTAAAACTTTTTTCTGCCAAGAGCTTAGATTTGGCTCTAGTTTTTTAGAATTTAATGCTTCTAAAAATATTTTAATATCTGAATGAATAAGTAAGTGACTCTCTACTCTAATGCCCAATTCGTTTTCATCTATGTCAACTTGTACTACTTTTGCATCACCTACAAAGCTCTTTATGTCTCTACCTGTTTGGAGGTTGTCCAGTCTTGAACCCAATACAATTAAGAGGTCAGCGTTTGCAATGGTGAAGTTAGCATGTCGTGTACCAAAGTTACCTATAAAACCTAGATTATACTTGTACTCACTAGATACAGAATCTTTACCCATAAGTGAATAGACAACTGGTATATTTGTCTTTTCTAATAGTTTTTTTAACGCTTTCGTACTTTCAGAAAGGCGAACTCCACCACCCACTAAGATAACTGGTTTTGAAGCAGAGTTTAGAAGTTCAACTACAGCATTTATATCATTGTCACTAGGTAGCATAATATTTTTAACCATAAGTTCTTGATACTCAGCACTGTCAAAATGTGATTTTTCATTTTCTGGCTCAAAGTCAGTTCTAAACTGTAAGTTCTCAGGTAGGCTTATAAGCACTGGACCTTTTCTTCCATGTTGTGATAAAAAATAGGCTTTTTCAAACTCATAACGTATATCTTTTAACGCTACTATATTTACAGCGTATTTTGTAATCTCTTCTGAAATTTTAACGATATCTGTCTCTTGAAAACCAAACTGGCGAATGGGTCGTGAACCTTTACACTCATGAGAGGAGACATCACCTACTATATAAAGAGCTGGAATGGAGTCAAAATAGCAGTCAGCCAAAGATGTTACTATGTTTGTAGCTCCTGGTCCACTTGTTACTGTAACAACCCCACTCTTTCCAGTTACTCGTGAGTAAGCATCTGCTGAAAATCCTGCACCTTGTTCATGAATAGTAAAGACATTTTCTATCTGATCATGTTTATCTATAGAGTCACAGATATGAGCATTTTTACCAATATATGAAAATACTGTATCTATCTTCTGTTCCACTAAAAACTCAGTTATATAGTCAGATACTTTCATCAGCTACTCTTTTATAATTACTTTCAAATATTTTCCCATCTTATCCATTTTTTCTAACATTTCATTTCTTGTGTCAAACTTCATTATCATGGTTCCTAACGTTGTATGTGAGCCGTTAAATTTTTGAACAATATCACCTATATTTATAAAGATATTCTCTTCTATAATATTCTTTTTAATCTCATCACTGTACCAAATATTTTCAACTTCTCCATCTTCTAATGCATGTAAAATATAAGAAGAATAGTAGCCTTTGGTCTCTACCATACTTAAAGATGAACAGTCCATACCTAAAGCAGAATCAACCGTATACTTCACCATATCAACGCCTGTTGCGTATTTTATAACTTCAGGAATAAGGTTTCCACCATTTCTTGGTCCCAGTTCTAAAAATGAGAATTTACCCTCTTTATTAAAATGAAAATCAAAATTTAAAGCACCACTTTTCATTTCCAACAAATCTAATAATCGTTGAGTTTCATAATGTGCATTTAAAATAGCTTCTCCCTTCATGACTGAAGGAAAACTCTCTCCTACAGGTACAAACTGGTTAGAACACTTATCAAAATGTTCATTTGCCCAAGATCTAAAAACCAACTTTCCATCAACTATAAAACCATCTCCAGCAACTTGATAACCATCTCTATGAAAAAACTCCTCTATAACTACTTTTTTTTCTCTCGAAAACTTTAATGCATATTTGAAAGCTCTTTCTAATTTTCCTTTTACATCTACTCTTGTTACACCTTTACTTCCAGATGAATCAACAGGCTTAACAATCACTGGTTTCTCTAACTCTAAAAACCAACTGTATGCTTCTTCTAAATTGTAAAAACTTTTTGACTTGGGTACTAAAAAATTATGTTTTTCTAAGAAGTTTCGAAAATAATCTTTTCTCGTTAAAATCATTACTGACTCATAAGGATTTGAAGGTAGACCCAATTTATTTCCTACATATGCCTGTGTCGGAGCAGCTGGGTCAGAGGCATAGGCAACTATACCATCTATCTTTAATCTCTTAGCCAACTTAAGTACAGCTTCTTTATCTGTTGTACTTACATTATGGTATTCATCTGCAAACTTATGTCCAGGATTATTAGGAAGGTAATCACAAGTTATGACATAGTGTCCTTCTGCTTTTGCATAGAGTATTGGTGCTATCTGAAACTGTGATGCCCCTAAAAAGAGTATTCTTTTTTGCATGTAGACTCCTTTGTTAAAGTCTCTTTTATAATCTCTGAAACCTTAGACTCAATATTTGAATGCATAGGTATGACTAAAATTCTATTTGATAAATCTCTTGAGTTATGCATAATTTCATTTATCTCTACATAGGGTAAGGTATCTAACGAAGGTTTAAAATATTGACGTACTGCTATCTCTTCTTCAAGTAATGCAGACTGTACCTTTTTCATATCATTTTCACTTTGAAAAACAATAGGGAAATAGGAGTAACTTTGTGTAGAATAATTATTCTTTTTTTGTAATTGAACATAGTCAGTTAATGACTTTGTATAAAACTGGTGGCTCTCTTTACGTTCTGAAGATATTTGTTCTACTTCATCCAACATACAAAGACCCATAGCAGCTTGTATATCGTTCATCTTAGCATTTATACCCAACATGGCTACAGAATCTGGAGAATCAATTCCATAGTTTCTAACTACTTTTGCTTTTTCATATAGAGCATCATCTTCTATAACAATAGCAGCACCTTCTATCGTATGAAAAATCTTTGTTGCATGAAAACTAACTACCGATATGTCACCATAATTAAGTATATGTTTTCCTTTATACTTAACATCAAAAGCATGTGAAGCATCATAAATTACTTTTAAGTTATGCTTTTTTGCTATGCTATCAATCTCTTCAATTTCACAAGCATTTCCAAAAACATGACATGGTGCAATAGCACAAGTATTTTTAGTAATTAAAGGTTCTATATTTTTAGGATTTATATTGTAACTTTCTTTATCTATATCTGCAAATATAGGTTTTAACTTCTCTACAACAATAGCACTTGTTGTAGAGACAAAACTAAAAGGTGTTGTTATAACTTCCTTATCTTCAACTTCTAAGAGTCTATAGGCAAATTGTAAGGCATCTGTTCCATTAGAAAGACATAGCAAGTTCTTTACACCCAGATACTCTTCTAATCTTTTCTCCAGCTTTTGAACAAGTGGACCGTTGTTTGTTAACCAACCACTTTCATATATTCCATCTATATAAGTTTTAAATTTTTCTTTACTTGGCATATAAATTTTTGTTACATAAGTCATCAAGATCCCTCCCCATATTAATATTAAAGAATAAATTATAACATATAGTTTATTAAACATAGTGATAAACTTAAGAATTAAATTAATATTTTTATTATATAAATAAATTATTTTAAAGAAGAGGATGAAATAATGGGAGTTTTAGATAAAGATATATTAAAAAAATAAATTAGGAGATAAAAATAAAAAGCTACTAAAGGCTAAAAGCATTATTTATTTTTTAAATAACGCTCTACACCTTCAGCAATACCTTTAGCTAAAAGACTTTTGTAGTAATTGTTCATAAGATTTCCACCCTCTGTTGGGTGAGTTATATACCCAGTTTCTACTAAGACAGCTGGCATTTGAGCACCAACGAGTACCCAAAAATTTGCTGGTTTAACACCACCATCTGAAACTGGTCCAAAAGAATTTCGTACGGTTGAAAGCATCATTTTACTAATATCTAAACCCAGCTTATGTGATTCAACTATTTTTTCTCGACTAATCAAAGAAAGATACTCATTTGTCGTATAGAAATCTTTTCCCTCAAACATAACAGCATTTTCTTTTGCTGCTGCTTCTTTAGCTCTGTCTGTTTTAGCAGGAGACAGATAGTAAATCTCTATACCTTTAAAAACACTATTCAAACTCTCTTTGGGTGCAGCATTGGCATGAATAGATATAAAAATATCTGCTTTCTTCTTGTTGGCAAATTCAGTTCTATTTGGAAGACGCACAAATGAATCATCATCTCTGGTCATATACACTTTAAAACCCTTATCTTCTAAACGCTTCTTTAATTTAGAAGAGACAGATAATGTAACTTTTTTTTCTACTTTAACTTTACAACACGAAGCCCCATTATCTTTCCCACCATGCCCAGCATCAATAACAACGATATAAGCTTTTTTTGAACTTTTAACAACATTTTGTCTCTTAGTACTTGTTTTCCCATTATGAATTAATGGTATGCTAAGACGTTTTCCTGAATAAACATGATTCTCTGCAAACTTTTGTTTAGAACGTATAATTACTCTCAGTTTACTTGGTGAGTTCTGCCCCATTCTAAATGACTCAATATTTCTAAAAGAGTGCTTTGATATTCCTTTACCTGTAGGAAGTACTCCTCCATGAATATCATAAACATATTTAGTAATCCCATCAGATTCAGGAAGAGAAAAATAGGTTACTTTCTCTATATCAGAAGCAAAATAGAGATTTAACTCACCATTACGTATTTCACTTTTTACAAAATTGTTCCCTGCAAAAAGTGTGGTAGATAAAAATAGTATTATAAATAGTATCACTCGTTTTATTATAGTGTTTTTAAGAATTGTCTTCTCCATGCATTAACTTCTCCATAAGTTCTTTGACGGTTATAATCTCTTTAAGTTTATAACCATTAGCACCTGTAAAGAAGAGTCCACTCTCTTTAATTCCATCATATGCATCGCTCAATCTATCGGCAATACAATAACCAACTATTTTAGCTTCCTCTCCACGATTACAAGGTGCAACACAGTTCGATATACAAGCAACTTTAGGAGCAGTTCCAGCTTCAATATTTGCATGAAGCTGAGACTTAACACCACGAGCAGGATAACCAACAGGAGATTTAAACAACTTAATGTCATCTTCCCCAGCTTCTATAATCATCTCTTTCATCACTTGACTTGCATCACATTCGATTGTACCGATAAATCGTGTACCCATTTGTACAGCATCAGCTCCAAGCTCCATCATTTTCACGATGTCATCATGATCCCAAATACCACCAGCTGCAATAACCGGCATTGAACCCCAGTTTTTAGCCTCTTCTATGACAGGAGGTAAAATCTCTTCTAGTTGGTTCTCAGCTAAGAAACACTCATCATACTTAAACCCTTGGTGTCCACCACTTAAAGGACCTTCAACGATAACAGCATCAGGTAGTCTGTTGTGTGTTTTTTTCCAACGTCTACATAAAATTCTAAGTGCTTTAGCTGTAGAGACAATAGGAATAAGTGCCACATCAGGGTAATCTTTAGCAGCTTCTGGCATGGTTAAAGGAAGCCCAGCCCCTGTAATAATCATATCTGCACCTGCTTCACAAGCATCTGCAACGGTTTCATTGTATCCACTCTGTGCGTAAAGAACATTACATGCTAAAGGTCTATCACCACAGATTTTTCTAGCATTCTTAAAAATTTGAATCAAGGCATCACGGCTATAAAAATTTTTCTCTGTATGAGGTCTATTTTTCACAACTTTATGTGCAAACTCTCTGTTGTTATAAACACCTGTTCCCACAGCAGATATAACACCTAAACCACCCTCTTTACTTACTGTTCCAGCTAACTGATCCCATGAAATAC
>Ga0256827_10000739_pt1 | contig 20584 bp, 11 predicted proteins | sample CV84metaG_FD_185977 | JGI IMG/M metagenome (GOLD analysis project Ga0256827, IMG submission 185977) | Hydrothermal vent microbial communities from East Pacific Rise, Pacific Ocean - CV84 | ecosystem: Environmental > Aquatic > Marine > Hydrothermal vents | place: Pacific Ocean: East Pacific Rise... | reverse complement strand
TAGCGTGTGCTTTAGCAGCTTGCATGTCTTTGACCGGAGCACCTTCTGTGATGATCACTGCAAGTTCAATACCGGCTTCTGCCGCTTCCATCACTGCGTCACCGACGAATGCCGGTGGAACGAAGATCATAGAGACAGTAGCACCTGTAGTCGCTACAGCTTCTTTGACTGTATTGAATACCGGTTGACCTAAGTGTGTCTGACCACCCTTGTTCGGTGTCACACCACCAACGATCTTAGTACCATAATCCAAACACTGCTCAGCATGGAATGAACCCTCTTTACCAGTGAAACCTTGAACGATAACTTTTGTATCTTTGTTGACTAAAATTGACATTAATTATTCTCCCTTCGCTGCCGCAACTGCTTTTGCAGCTCCGTCACCTAGATCATCACCGACAATTAGGTTGGCGATATTTGCATTTTTAAGAATCTCAGCTGCTTCTGGAGCATTTGTTCCATCAAGACGAACGATAACAGGAACGTTAACGTCAGTGATCTTAGTCGCTTCGATGATACCGTTAGCGATACGGTCACAACGGACGATACCACCAAAGATGTTGACGAAGATCGCTTTGACTTTAGGGTTTTTAAGAATGATCTCAAACCCTTTAGCCACTGTCTCCGCGTTAGCAGAACCACCAACGTCCAGGAAGTTGGCAGGTGTTCCACCCATGTGGTTGATCGTGTCCATCGTACCCATTGCAAGACCGGCACCATTTACCATACAACCGATCTCACCGTCAAGTGCGACATATGAAAGACCGTATTTAGCCGCTTCGACTTCATCCGGATCCTCTTCTGTCAGGTCACGCATCGCTGCGATCTCCGGGTGACGACCCAATGCTGAGTTGTCAAAGCCCATCTTACCGTCAAGTGCCATGAACTCACCCTTACCAGTCTTGATAAGTGGGTTGATCTCGATCATCTCTGCATCATTGTCCATGTAGAGCTTGAAAAGCTTGGCAGCAAGTTTGATCATGTTGCCCTGCTCTACCTTGTCTGTAAGACCAAGACCGAATGCAAGTTCACGACCGTGGAAGCCCTGGAAACCGATCGCTGGATCGACTGGGACCGTCACGATCTTCTCTGGAGTGTTCTCTGCGACATCTTCGATGTTCATACCACCCTCAGTAGAAGCCATGATAAGTGGCATCTCAAGTTTACGGTCAAGGACAACAGAGAGGTAGTACTCAGACTGGATGTCTGCACCATCTTCGATATAAAGCTTCTGTACAAGCTTGCCTTCTGGACCTGTCTGATGTGTGACCAATGTCATACCAAGGATCTCGTTCGCAAGTTCTTCGACTTCGTCTAGTGACTTAGCCAGCTTGACACCGCCACCAAGGCCACGTCCACCTGCATGGATCTGTGCCTTGACAACCCAGATCGGGCCACCAAGTTCTTGTGCAGCTATTACCGCATCTTTGACACTTTCAACCATAATACCCTTAGGTGTTGGTACGTCGTACTTTTGAAAGATCTGTTTTGCCTGATATTCATGAATATTCATCTACTCTCCTTGATTTAAAATGGATGATGATTACGCTTTGGGCGCGATCATCTCTTCTGGTTTTACATACTCGTCAAACTGCTCTTCTGTCAAAAAGCCAAGCTCTACAGCTGTCTTCTTAAGTGTCGAGTTGTTCGCGTGTGCCGTCTTAGCGATCTTAGCAGCGTTCTCATAACCGATATACGGGTTAAGCGCTGTTACCAACATCAGTGAATCGTGCAGGAAATGATCGATTCTTGCATTCACAGGTTTGATACCTACGGCAGCATGATCATTAAATGACGTGATCGAGTCACTAAGTAGTCTGACCGATTGTAAGAAGTTATAAGCAATAACCGGCTTAAAGACGTTCAATTCGAAGTTACCCTGACTCGCAGCGAAACCAATTGTTGCATCATTACCCATTACCTGACATGCGACCATAGTCACTGCCTCAGATTGTGTCGGGTTGACCTTACCTGGCATGATAGAAGAGCCTGGCTCATTCGCCGGGATCTCGATCTCGCCCAGACCACAACGTGGACCGGATGCCAACCAACGTACATCATTGGCGATCTTCATCATGTCTGCTGCCAATGCTTTAAGCGCACCATGCGAGTAGACAAGGGCATCGTGAGATGTCAAAGCATGGAACTTGTTCGGTGCCGTGATGAAGTCATGACCTGTAAGCTCAGAGAGCTTTGCCGCGACACGCTCACCGAGTTCCGGGTGTGCATTAAGACCTGTTCCGACTGCAGTACCGCCAAGAGCAAGTTCGCGAACCGCTTCTAAAGAGTCTTTAGCCATCTTCTCACACTTGTTGAGCATCTCGACCCAACCACTGATCTCTTGACCGAGTGTAAGCGGTGTTGCGTCTTGAAGGTGTGTACGACCGATCTTTACGATGTCAGAGAATGCATCGCTCTTGGCCTGAAGTGTCCCTTTGAGCTTAGCGATAGCCGGAAGTAGAGACTCTTCTACAGCGATGACCGCTGCGACATGAAGTGCTGTCGGATAAGTGTCGTTCGATGACTGAGACTTGTTGACGTCGTCATTAGGGTGTACCAGCTTCTCTTTACGGAAGTCACCACCCAGGATCTCGGTCGCACGGTTAGCAAGTACTTCGTTGTTGTTCATGTTGGACTGTGTACCAGAACCTGTCTGCCATACGACAAGAGGGTAGTTACCGTCAAGTTTGCCTGCGAGCATATCGTCAGCAGCCTGCGCGATAGCATCTGCTTTAGTAGCATCAAGCTTACCCAGGTCCTTGTTGACAAGAGCGACTGCTTTTTTAAGATAAGAGAAAGCACGTGTGATCTCATACGGCATCGTCTCTTCACCGATCGCGAAGTTTTGGATCGAACGTTGTGTCTGTGCTGCCCAATAAGCATCTACAGGGACTTCGATCTCACCCATTGTGTCATGTTCTATACGTGTTGCCATTATTTCTCCTCGAAAAAATTGTTCTCTTTAAGTACGTTAATACCCTCTTGGATCGACGCGACTGAACGCGCAAACTTAGCTTTGGTCTCATCATCGAGTTCAATCTCGATCACTTTCTCAACACCCTTGGCGCCAAGTACTACAGGTACACCGACAGAGACGTCACTGTAACCATACTCACCATCGAGGATGACTGAAGATGATACGACCATCTTGTTGTCATTTAAGATCGCTTCGACCATATGTGTGATCGCACGACCGGGACCATAGTAACCGGAAGTACCAAGATGTTTGACGATCTCTGCACCACCGTTCTTGGTCCTGTCGATGATCCCTTCCATATCTTCCTGAGAGACAAGCTCCGTCAATGGGACATCACCGACATGGACCTTGTTTGGAAGTGGGATCATGAACTCACCGTGATCACCGATGACCAGACTACCGGTCTGACGGTTGCTCATACCGGTAAGTTTTTTGATCTGGTATGCCATACGTGAGCCGTCAAGTGCTCCGGCAAGACCGACGATACGGCTGTTGTCCCAACCCGTGATCTGCTTGATGACATAGGTCATCACGTCAAGTGGGTTAGAGACACAGATGATGATCGCATCGGGAGAGTTCTCCATGATGTTGGTCACAACATCTTTCATGATCTTCGCATTGATCATCAAAAGATCTGCTCTGGTCATGTCACCTTTACGTGGTACACCGGCTGTTACGACGACGATGTCACAATCTTTGATATCTGCAGCTGTCTCAGCCGCAGTCACAGTAGTGTCCTGCGGTGCATAGTAAGTCGCTTGGGCGATGTCTATCGCCTTGCCTTTAGCCACACCTTCAGCGATGTCAAAAAGGACGATCTCGTCACATGTACCGAGCATCGCTAACGTATAAGCTGTCGTTGCACCGACCGCTCCTGCACCTACGATTCCTACTTTTCTACCTGGCATTACTTACCCTCTTCTTTAAGATCGTCAAAGAACCCGTTCCCGTAAAGGGTGTCGACCATCTCTTGGACAGAGGCCACTGAGTTCTTGAAGCGTGTACGCTGCAGTGTCTTGAGTGTCATCTCGATGACCTGTTGAGCACCACCTGCACCGATCATCACAGGGACACCGCTGACGATGTCCTTATAACCGTACTCACCCTCAAGCATCACTGCACATGAGTGGATCTGGTTGGTGTCTTTCAAGATCGCATCGACCATGATCGCTGTCGATTTCGCCGGTGCGTAGTAAGCAGAACCGTCACCTAAAAGGTTGACGATCTGAGCACCACCGTTACGTGTCTTCTGGACGATCTCACCGATCTCTTCTGAGTCAAGGAGGTCGTCGATAGGGACACCTGCTACTGTCGTAAACTTAGGCAGTGGTACCATCGTATCACCATGTCCGCCCATCACGGTCGCACGGATCTGCCCTGCTCCATAACCAAGCTTCTCATAGATGAAGTGTGCCATGCGTGCCGCATCCAGGATACCGGCCATACCCATGATACGCTCACGAGGAAAACCTGTGTATTTAGATGCGACATAGGTCATGACGTCGAGGGGATTACTGACGATCACGACGATCGCGTTTGGAGCATACTCTTTGATCTCTTTGGCATAGGTCTTGACGATCTCTGCGTTCTTGGTAAGAAGGTCATCACGACTCATACCAGGTGTACGAGGTGCACCTGCTGTGATGACGACGACCTGGCTGTCTACCATGTCCTCAGGACCTTTAGCGGCTCTGACGATCGTGTGTTCACGCGCGGCGTTGGCTGCTTGAGACATGTCAAGAGCTTTACCTTGCGCTACATCATAGTTTCTACCACGAAGAATGACCTCGTGACATGAACCGCGCATCGCTAAGATGAAAGCGACCGTCGATCCAAAGTTACCCGTTCCTATCACTGTGACTTTACGTGCCATATGTTTCCTTTGGGTCAACTCTCAATTTTTAGCTAGATAAGTAGCTAAAAACAGAAAGTTAGAATTTTTTGTTCTCAGTCTCCGAAGAGACTGAGATGCGACAAGGGTCAGACCCTTGTCAGATGACACTAGATAGCGTCGATGATAGCGTTCAGTGTCGCAGACGGACGCATAGCAGCTTCTGCTTTTGCAGTATCTGGCTTGAAGTATCCACCGATATCCTGTGGCTTGCCTTCAGCAGCGATAAGCTCAGCGATGATCTTGTCTTCGTTCTCTGTAAGTGCCTTAGCGACTGGAGCGAACTTTGCAGCAAGATCTGCATCAGCACCTTCAGCAAGTGCTTTTGCCCAGTACTGTGCTACGAAGAAGTGAGACGCTTTGTTGTCTGGCTCACAACATTTACGTGAAGGTGCCTTGTTGTTGTCAAGGTAACCCTCATTTGCTTTGTCAAGACCTGCAGTCAGTGCAGCAAGCTTAGCATCGCTGTTCTTCTGACCGATGAAACGTAGTGACTCAGCAAGTGCCAGGAACTCACCAAGAGAATCCCAACGGAGGTGACCCTCTTTTAGGAACTGCTCGACGTGTTTAGGTGCAGATCCACCGGCACCAGTCTCATAAAGACCACCACCAGCAAGCAATGGAACGATAGATAGCATCTTCGCAGATGTACCAAGCTCCAAGATCGGGTACATGTCAGTCAGGTGGTCACGAAGGACGTTACCTGTTACAGCGATGGTGTTCTTACCTTCTCTGATACGCTTGTTCGTGAAACGTGTAGCCTCTGTTACGTTCATGATCTGGATGTCAAGACCTTCAGTGTTGAACTCTTTAAGGTAAGTGTTCACTTTCTTGATCATCTCAGCATCGTGAGCACGGTTCTCGTCCAACCAGAAGATGACCGGCACTTTTTCGATCTGACCACGTTCTACTGCCAGGCGTACCCAGTCTTTGATCGGGATGTCTTTTGCACGAGACATTCTCCAGATATCACCAGCTTCACAGTCAAATGACATAAGCTCAGTCCCGTCTTCAGCAGTGACAGTCACTTTACCAGCTTCTGCAAGTTCGAAAGTCGTTGGGTGTGAACCGTACTCTTCTGCTTTTTGAGCCATAAGACCAACGTTAGCCATTGAACCCATAGTCGTTACATCGTACTGACCGTTCTTGACACAGTCAGCCACCATCTCTTCGTGGAACATAGCGTATGTACTGTCAGGGACGACAGCGACACACTCGACAGCGTCACCTTTACGGTTCCACTGCTTACCACCTTCACGTACGACGACTGGCATAGATGCATCGATGATGACATCGTTAGATGCGTTGAAGTTCGTCGTACCTTTATCAGAGTCGACCATTGCGATCTCTGGGTTGTCAGACTCGACGACAGCTTGGAACGCTGCTTTGATCTCAGCCTCTTTAGGATGACCTGCGATCTTCTTCTCAAGGTCAGACATACCCTGGTTCGGGTTGACCTTAAGCTCTGCAAAGACATCTGCATACTTGTCAAACACATCTTGAAAGAATACTGTGAACGCGTGACCGAACATGATAGGGTCAGAGATCTTCATCATCGTCGCTTTAAGGTGGATAGACCATAGGACACCGTTCTTCTTAGCATCTTCGATCGTCTTGGCGATAAAAGTCTTTAGCTTAGAGACTGACATATAAGTACCGTCAAGGACCTCTTTGTCAAGAGCATCGATAGAACCCAGTTCTTTACCGTTTAGTGCGATCGTGACCTTCTGTGCTTTGTCCATAGTGACTGACTTCTCGTTGCCGTAGAAATCTCCGTCACCTGCCATGTGTGCTACATATGACTTAGCGTTCTCTGGGAATGCTTTAAGACGGTGCGGGTGGTTTTGAGCGAACTTCTTAACTGCTTTGGCAGCACGTCTGTCAGAGTTACCTTCACGTAGGACAGGGTTGACTGCAGAACCTAGACATGTAGAGTACTTCGCTTGGATCTCTTTCTCAGCATCGTTAGCTGGGTTCTCAGGATAATCAGGGATATCGTAACCCTGGTCTTGAAGCTCAGCGATACAGTCTTTAAGTTGACCGACCGATGCAGAGATGTTTGGAAGCTTGATGATGTTTCCATCAGGCTGAAGTACGACTTTACCTAATTTAGATAGTTCATCTTCTGCAAGACCCATCGCTGCAAGAACACGACCTGAAAGTGAGATGTCACTTGTAACGACTTCAACGCCTGCTGCTTGAGTAAACGCGTTTACGATCGGGAGTAGCGAGTAAGTCGCTAGAGCTGGTGCTTCGTCAATAACTGACCAAATGATTTTTGACATATTAGGTGTCCTCTGTTTTTAAGATAGAGGCATTCTAACACTTCAAATGTAAATCGTCAGTTATTCACACTATATTCACATCAAAGTGAAATGCGGTGTATCATTTGGTAGCACGCTTTATGTTGCGTATATGTGTAGAATAGTAACGTGTAAAATCATGGCGTCCCTGCTTGTTTTTCATAAAATAGAGATAGTCTGTCTTGGCAGGAAAGATCGCCGCACGTATGGCAGGAAGGCTCACATTACAGACAGGGTGGTCAGGGATGCCCTTATATTTATAGGTGTTATACGCTGTCTTATCGTTACGGATACGTTTGGGTGTGATCTTGATGTGTGAATATTTCCCATAGTTCAAAGCACCGTCCATCTGCAGCTTCATCCCCTTGTTGATACGGTTCTGTATCACTGAACCGACGATAGGCATCTCTTTTTCAGAAGCAGCCTCTTTTTGGATCACAGAAGCCAGTGTCAGGTACTTATACCACTTGGCTTCATTATAGGTACCAAAGATCTTCTGTGACCATTCACGCATCTGTCTTTGCGAGCGATCGAGCAGCAGTGAGATGACAGCCTCTTCCGTAATACCTTTAGGAAGCTTGTAGGTATTGGGGACAAAAGCACCTTCCTTGAAAGGAGACTGCTTCTCAAACTCTTCCAACAGTCTCTTGTGGTCGAGATTAAGCTGTTTGGCCAGCTGCTGCAAAAAGACGTAAGTCGTCTCCCCGGGGATCAGTGTAACGTTCACCATGGCAGCTTTGGCCTTGGAGAGACGTACCAAGAAATCAGCATGGGTAAGGTGTGTCGTACCGATATTGATCCATCCCTGTTGCGGCATCCCGATAAAGCGCATCAAAAAGGCATCAAGAGGCGATACATTTATCTTTTCATCTTGGAGATGTGTTATAATCTTGTTTATTGACCCTTGGGGTATGTAGAGCACTTTAGAGGTCGTCAGACCCAAGTTTAGGTAGTACATGAACGATATAACCATTATCAAGGCTATCTCTAAAGTCCACTCTATCATCATCGATTTACTGATCTTCATATTTATCACTCTTTTCACCATCTATTTTACACTGCATATCGGTCTCAGACTCGACACTTTCATATTGCCCGGTCTTAAAATTGAGAAATTATACATAAAGTGGGATGAAAAGATATCGGTAAACATCGATTCTATCAAGATTACAAAAAGTAACACTAAAAGCACCTTCGATCTCAGTACACTCGATGCCAACCAAATACTCAAGAGAACCCACCTTCTGGACACCCTCTTCTCCGAAGTCAACATCAAAAAGATCGCTTACAATGATATAAATGCTACTTTTAGTTACAAAGAGCATCAGGCCGGATATATCAAGGTCAAAGGTCCCAAACTCGATCTCATCGCCACCGTAGACATGAGCGACCACCTTCTGCTTCTCTCTATCAAGGAGTTCTCAGAACACACGACCCATACTACCATCAGTGGTGAGCTGCTTGCTGATACGATAGAACACCGTCTCTACGGTCAGCTCAAGGTCGATGTCGCAGAGACCATCCCTCTTGAGATCTCCATACTTGCGGACGAACAGAGACTTCGACTCTGGGGCAGAGGAAGTCACCCCATCACCAAACCCATCGGTCCGGCAGTCAAGATCGCAAACCTGGGACCACAGATCGAACCATGGATCATCGACCAGCTTCAAGGTGAAGCGCTGACGATCGACTACCTTAAAGCGACCCTTGTATATGATGATCCCATCAGCTTTCTGGACACGCTCGATGTCAAAGCATCTTACACGAACGTCCACTATGTCTTTGCTCCGGGTTACGCTCCTGCTGTCGCACCTAAGGTGGACCTTTCCTTTAAAGACCGTATCCTTTATATCTATCCGAGAGAAGGTACCTTCTATGGGCAGTCTGGTGGTACGACCTGGGTAAAGATCGACTTTGAGACGCCTGAGAACCCTTTGTTGACTGTCGATGTCGATACCTCTGCCTGTATGACCAAAGAACTTGTCGATTGGCTCAAAGGGTATCACATCGCATTGCCGTTCTATCAGGTCGATGGTAAGACCAAGGTCAAACTTGCACTCTGGATAACCCTCCGAGATATCGAGATCTCTGCCAATGGTGGTTTCTCTTCGAAAAAAGGCATCTTCAGCTTCTCCGGGACAGACATCAAGGTCAAAGATGTCAAGGTCAACCTTAACAACACCGATGTTGACATCTACAGTCTCAATGCTTCTCTGCTCGACAATGCGATCAATGTCGATCTCAGCGGTAAGTTCAATCCTGTCGCAGAGAAAGGACGATTTGACATCACGGTCAACCGCCTGCTCTTTGGTAAAGAACCTACCACATTCACGATCGATCAAACCGACCAAAAGCTCAACTTCAGTTATCTCTTAGAGCCACAACATGACCGGCTTGTCATCCCTGAAAGTCATTGGAAGTATGGAGAACTGCCCATCACGATACAACCCCTTGTCGCACCTTTTAAGTTCTCCACACTCAGTGGTACCGTTCCGACGACGCTTGTCACAAGCAGCAAGAAACTGCAAGCCTATGTCAGTGGTACATTCAACATCAAGGCACTTACACTTGACCTGATCGTCGATCTAGTGAGGTTTGACTCTGAGTACCTGGAACTGGACCAGACCAGTGCCATACTTGACGTACACTACGACAAAATACTGCGTCTAAACACCCAACAGAAATCACGCTGGAAAGTCAAAGGGACAAAGGTCACCTTGTTAGAGTCCGAGCTCAACTATGCCCAAGACCAACTCACGCTCAAAAAGGCCCACCTCAATATAGATGACATCGTAGACTCCTATATCAATGGTAAATACCACCTGATAAAAGGCAGTGGCAAGGTCATCTTACAACACCTCACAGCCAAGGTCGATGACAGAGACCTGCTGGAGATCGACAAAGACATCAAGATATATATCAAGAAAAAGGGCGAAGAGCACCTGATGGAAGTCCCGCTCTTTAATCTAAAGTATCGTTCAAATCAGGAGGGATGGAACATGGGCATCAAAGACATCCACTATCTCTCTGCCTACTCACCCCTGCTGCAAGAGTTTAACATCACATCAGGTTCGATCCATATGCGGGCTAAAAAAGATGAAGAGAAGATCGACCTCTATGGCTATTTTGACTATCCTTATGCCATATTGGTCAAGGACAACACCCCTTTAGAGACCATCAAGTTCACCGGAAGCTATCATGACAAGACCTTGGACCTCTTTGTCAACAACGATATCCATTTCCAACTCAAATATAACTACCTTGACATCATCGCGCACAAGATAGGTATCAACATCTTTGCGCTCTTTGACTTCATCCATGACCATCCGCCAAGAGAGAACCTCAAAAAAGAACCTTCTCACTTTAAGGTCACCATAGAGGCTAAGGACAGCTATATCTATCTCAACGAGGTACGACGCGCTCCGGCAGACAAGCTCCTGCTCCAATACAGAGACAGTGATCTCAAAGCACAGCTCCTTTATGGAAAGAACGGAGGTGCCGCTTTAGAGTATAACGACAAGCAGGAGCTTTTTATCTACGGTGACCGTCTGAACGACAAGTTCATGAACGCACTTGCCGAGTTCTCTGACTTCAAAGGAGGACAGCTTAGTTTCTACCTTACAGGCAAGACCGATAACCTCGACGGTGTCATCAAAGTCGAAAAGACCATCGTCAAAGACTATAAGGCGATCAACAATACCCTCGCCTTTATCAACACCATACCGGCACTGGTCACCTTCTCCGTGCCACACTACAACACCAAAGGGCTCAAGCTCAATGAAGGATATGCCGCGATCAACTACCGACCGGGTATGCTCAAGATCAAAGGGTTCCACCTTGACTCACCGGAACTTAAGTTTAACGGGGCAGGCATGGTCGATCTTGAGAAGAGAAGTGTCGATGTCGAGACATCACTGGTAACCGAAGCGACCAGTAACCTTTCAAAGATACCGCTACTGGGTTATATACTTGTCGGTAAAGAGGAAGACACCATCACAACGACTATGACCCTTACGGGTCCTATGGACAATCCTGTCGTCAAGAACACCCTGGCCAAGGACATAGGCGTGGGTACATTCAGTATCTTGAAACGTGCCCTTACCTTTCCGGTACACTATGTCGACAAAGCCCAAAAAGCGATCAAAGAGGCTGAAAAAGAGAAGAAGAAGTAACACGGTAGAGAAAGAAAAGAGAACAGAGAAAAAGGGTCTGGACCCTTACTCGTTACGAAGTACTGTCAGGACATCGACCTCACTCGCCTTTTTAGCCGGATACCAGGCAGAGAGAAGCACGATCACAAAAGCACCGCCCAAGATCGAGAAGAAATCCACCATGCTCAACTCCAATGCCAGCTTTGAAGTAGGATAGACATCTGCCGGCAGTGTGATGATGTCAAAGGTGCTCAAGATCCACAGTCCGCTCAGACCAAGCAGTGCCCCTGTCACAATACCGCCAATACCGATCACGATACCCAGGGACAAGAAGACACGACGTATCTCACTCGCAGAAGCTCCCAGTGACAGCAGCAGTGCTATCTCACTGCGTCGGTTCATCACAGTCATCAGCAGTGAGGAGATGATGTTGATCGCAGCGATCAATATGATAAGCATCAAGACGATGAAGAGAGAACGTTTCTCAAGCTCCAGAGCCGCAAAGAAGTTCATGTTGTCCTGCCACCACCCTTTGATCATCGCACCGACAGGAAGCTCTTTACGGATCACCTCTATCAGCTTCTGAGGCTCCTCTGTATAGATATGGATACCGTCATACTGGTTTGAGGGCAGATGCATGATCTTCTGCATCGACTCCATAGTCGTATAGGCATAGGCCTTGTCATAGGCACTGAGACCGGAATCGAAGATCCCTTTGATCCTGAAACGTTTAAGCTTCGGGGTCACGGCAAGTCCGCCTGGGTCCATCTCAGTAAAGATGTAGATCAGTTTGTCATCGATATAGAGGTCGAACTCATCTTTAAGGGACTTACCGATGACCACCTGGAACTTTGAAGGGCTCTCATCACCCAGAGCCTCAGCCAGGACACTGTTGACCTTTTTCTCATACTTGAAGTCAACACCAAAAAGGTATCCGCCTTCAAGAAGAGAACCGCTGCGGGCGATGACCGACGATGTGACATAAGGGCTCATAGCCAGGTCAGGGAACTTCTCTTCGAGCTGAAGGAGCAGGTCTTCGTTGACAGAGCCGTAAAAACGGGGATAGATGGTCAAAGGGTAGTTCATCACCGTCAGCTTTTTTTTGAACTCGTTGTCAAAACCGTTCATAAGAGACATCGCGATGACCAGGACCATCACACCGATAGCGATACCGGTAAACGCCAAAAGTGCAGAAAGAAAGATAAAGGGTTGGTCCTTGTCAAAACGTAAGAAACGTTTGACAAGATAGGTGACGATAGTCTGTTTAAGCATTTGCTGTTGCGAAAGCACCTTTCTTAGGTCCACTCTGTCCACAACAGTTCTTGTACTTCTTACCTGAACCACATGGACAAGGGTCGTTTCTTGCGACCTTCTTGTCGATGATGACAGGCTCTTCACTGTCTTGATGGTTAAGCTGCATGCTCATCTCAAGCTGCTTTTGAGCGATCTCTTGTTGACGTGCCAGTTCTGCCGCTTCCTCTTCAGGATCACGCATCGTGAACTGGATGATCTGAAGGGTCTTGATCGTCTCGTACTTGATCACCTCGACAAGTTCGGTAAAGAGGTTGTAGCTCTCTTTCTTATACTCGACAAGAGGGTCTTTCTGGTTGTATGCACGGAGACGGATACCCGTCTTCATAGAGTCCATCTGATACAGGTGGTCTCTCCATGACTTGTCCAGGGTCTTCAGGTAGATCTCACGTTCGATCGAACGCTGTACATCTTCGGGGACCTTGGACATCTTCTCTTCATAGTCGCTCTTTAGTTGCGTTTCGACACTCTCTGCCAACTCATCATACTCTTTATCTTCTAAAGCGAGAAGGTCCAGGTCAAAGTTACACTCCTCTTTGATACTCAGGACGAGACGTTCAAGGTTAAAGTCCTCACGGGTACCGCCATCGAAGATATCGACACTGTTAAGCGTCTTCTCTACGTATTCACTGCGGATCAGTTCGACCTTGCTCTTGATATCATATTCGTCATCAAGCAGCTCATTTCTAAACTTGTAGACGATCTTACGCTGCTCATTTGCGACATCATCATACTCAACGATGTTCTTACGACCTTCATAGTGCAGGTTCTCTACTTTCTTCTGTGCTTTTTCGACCGCACGTGTCACCATCTTCGACTCGATGTACTCACCATCTTCGACACCGAGGCGCTCCATGATCGACTTGATGCGGTCACTTCCGAAGATACGTAAGAGACTGTCCTCCAATGAGAGGTAGAAACGTGAACTACCCGGATCACCCTGACGACCGGCACGACCACGCAGCTGATTGTCGATACGACGGTTCTCATGACGTTCTGTACCGATGATACAGAGACCGCCGAGTTCTTTGATCTCATCAGAGATCTTGATATCGACACCACGTCCTGCCATGTTGGTAGCGATCGTCACCGCACCTTTGGCACCGGCGTTCTTGATGATCTCACCCTCTTGTTCGTGGTTCTTGGCATTAAGGACCGTATGGGCGATCTTCTCACTCTTGAGATACTCATGCAGAAGCTCTGACTTTTCGATCGAAGCCGTACCGACAAGCACCGGTCGCCCTACTTTGGAAAGATCACGTATCTCAGCGATGACCGCATCGAACTTCTCCTTCTCAGTCTTGTAGATAAGGTCGTTTTGGTCAAGACGTGTGATCGGTACGTTGGTCGGGATCGAAACGACATCAAGATCATAGATCTGTGCGAACTCTGTGGCCTCAGTCTGTGCAGTACCGGTCATACCGGCAAGTTTGTCATACATCCTGAAGTAGTTCTGGAAGGTGATGTCCGCAAGGGTCTGTGTCTCCTCTTTGATGATGACACCCTCTTTAGCCTCAAGTGCCTGGTGCAGACCCTCAGAGAAACGGCGCCCTTCACTCAGGCGACCTGTGAACTCATCGACGATCACGACTTCACCGTCTTTGACGACATAATCGACATCTTTGACGAAAAGGTAGTTGGCTTTAAGTGCCTGGTCCATGTGATGCGAGAGCGCTGCGTTCTCTATAGCATAAAGGTTCTCTACACCAAAGAGCTTCTCAGCCTTGGCGATCCCCTCTTCTGTGGTCAGGATGACCTTGTCTTTCTCGTCGACCGTGAAGTCCACATCCTTCTCCATCTGCAGCGCGACCTTGTTCGCACGTTCGTAGTTCTCAAGGGTACGCTCTACCGGACCGGAGATGATCAGTGGTGTACGCGCCTCATCGATAAGGATCGAGTCGACTTCATCGACGATGACGAAGTGGTGTCCGCGTTGGGCCATCTGCTCTTTAGAGAAGCTCATGTTGTCACGCAGATAGTCAAAACCAAACTCATTGTTGGTACCATAGGTGATATCTGCCTGATAGCCAGCGATCTTCTCCATCGGGTCGTTCGTCGTCTCCAAGATCGTACCGACCGTCAGTCCCAAGAAGTTATAAAGTGGTTCAAGCTCATTAGCATCACGCGAAGCAAGATAGTCATTGACCGTGACGACATGGACACCCTTACCTACCATAGCGTTCAAGATGACGGCAAGTGTTGCGACAAGTGTCTTACCCTCACCCGTCTTCATCTCAGCAATACGCCCCTCGTGCAAGACCATACCACCGACCAACTGTACATCATAGTGACGCAGTTTCAGTGTACGCTTGCTCGCCTCACGTGTGATCGCAAAAGAGTCCACCAGGACATCGTCAAGGCTCTTCTCCTCTTTCAGGACCGATTCTCTAATAAGGTCAAAAGCAGCTTTGAGTTCATCATCACTTAAAGCCTCATACTTCTCTTCTAAAGCATTGATCTGCTTTACACGTTTTTTGTACTTCTTGAGTTCACGGTCATTTTTTGTACCGAAGATCTTACCGAAAGTTGTTTGTATCATGGTCTTTGTCTATCCATTGCAAGGGAGTTGTTACCGTACCAACTAAACACCTTTTCATTGAGCCGTTGATGCTCTCGATGTTGCGTAGGTATTTAGATAGTTCGGTAATGGGAGAGATTATATCCCAGCAATACTATGCTTTTAATGAAACCCCCTGTCAAAGGGTGGAATACGTATATAATATTATATACTATCAAAAAGAGATGTTACCACTTTATGGTTATAATGCCGTTGATCATTCATAAGGAACAGTATGCGTATCATCTTCATCACTCTTTTTAGCTATATGACCCTTTTTGCCCTAGGCGAAGAGATCAAGACCATGCAGGCTGACTTCGTACAGACGATCACTGATGACAAGAACAGTACCCTCACCTATTATGGAGAGTTGACCGCAAAACGCCCGAACCTGGCACGATGGCACTACAGCAGACCCATCGAGAAGACTGTCTATATCACCACTTCACAGGTCACCATAGTCGAACCGGAACTTGAACAGGCGATCATCAAGCATCTTAGTAACAGTATTGACATCCTTGCCATCCTTGCTTCAGCAAAAAAAGTCAAGGATACACATTACACCGCATATTATGATGACAAGGAATATCATATCACCCTTAAGAAAAAACATATCACCACACTCTATTACTATGATGCTTTTGATAACAAGGTCGAGATACATTTCTCAAAACAGAAGATCAACCACACTGTCGACAACAGCACCTTTCAAGCAGACATCCCTCAAGATTACGACATCATCGAAGACTAGTCCTTACGTTAATACCCATCCTCAGAGTGGGTGTTACATCCTTTCTGAACAATACCTTTTATTTACTTTTCTGTTTTAAAAGTCATTTTATACCAGTTGCCCTAGAATTTATACTGTTTTTGATGTACAATAGTCAGATAGAGCGAATAAAACAGTAGGTCTTTAATGAAAAGTGATGATAAGAACGAGCTGAATCAAGCTGTCGAGAACTTTGCCCTCTCCTTAGACAACCGTGTCGACTATGACCGGTTGACATTCTTGTATATGTCTCTGCCTTTCCTTCTCATCGGCCATCTGTTAGGCTCACTCCTCTTTAGCGCTTTACAATACAAGGTCATCGACACCTACTCGATCATCGTCTGGCTGACACTCAGTATGATCATCATCCTTTGGCGCTGGTACCACTTTATCCAGTTTAGGAACATCAAAGAGTCTACAAAGCTCAAAGAGACCAAGAAATGGCTTCACCACTACTACATCGATGTCCTCTCCAGCGGTGTCATATGGGGTTCAAGTGCCCTGCTTCTCTTCCCTGAAGACGACATGGTCGGACAGGCTGTCGTCATCGTCTTTATCTTTGCTGTCAGCTTTGCCACACTCAGCTCTCTGGCATCAAAGTTCATGCTCCTGCTGCTCTACCTCTTCGCTACCTTCACCCCGCTTGTCATCCGCTTGATACTCCAGGAAGAGTCATACTCTTTCACGGTCTTGATGATCGTGCTTGCACTGATCGCGCTGCAGCTCTTCGTAGCAGAGTTCTTTGGTAAGATCATCAACAACTCACTCTCAAACCATCAGAACTTCGTACAGGCGAAACATGAGAACGACACACTCAAAGAGCGCTTCTTCTCTCTCTTTGAACGTGCCCCTGTCGGTATCTTCTACTACAATGAAGAGCTGAAGATCATCGATGCTAACGAACGTTTTATCGCACTGCACGACATCGACAAGTTCACACTGATGTATCAGCGCCTCGATCAGATCAAAAACCATGAGGTCCTAAAACAGTTCAGAGCTGTCTTTGGAAACGCAACCGGTTACTACCGTGGTGTCTTCAGACCGATCAAGACGGACAAACAGCTCTTTGTGGAACTCAGTACCGTACCTCTTGTCGACAGTACCAATAATGTGACCGGTGGTATCTGTATCATCGAAGACATCACTGCAGAGGTCGATGCCAAAGAGGAGATCTTGAGACATGTCTATTATGATATGTTGACCAACATCCCCAACCGGACCCTTTTTATGGACCGCCTCGAACGTGACATGTTCAAGTCCAAGAACAATCAGACCAAAGGGGCTGTGATCTATATCGATATCGACAACTTCAAGTCGATCAATGACACACTCGGACACCATAATGGTGACATCATCTTACTGCAGATCGCAGAACGTATCGGCAGTCTGGGAAGAGCTGAGAACATGGTCGCACGGCTCAGTGGTGATGACTTTGTCATCCTGATCACCGAACTCCCTCAACATAATGAGACGGCAAAAGAGAAAGCACTGATCATCGCAAAGAGCTACAAAGACCAATTCGAGCAGCCTTTTACGATCGACAACAGTGAGTACCATATCAATATCAGTATGGGTATCTCCTTTTACCCTAACCCTCATGAGTCACCTTTTGATGTCCTCAAACGTGCAGAGACCGCGATGTATCATGCCAAAAAACAGGGGCGTAACCGCATTGAGCTCCATGACAAAGGGATGGACCAGGAGATCTCCGACATCCTGGACATAGAGAACAAACTGCGTGCAGCGATCAAACATGATGAGTTCGAACTCTTCTATCAACCTCAGGTCGACATCACCACCAACCAGATCGTCTCTGTCGAGGCCTTGATCAGATGGCGTCAAAAAGATGGCAGCTATATCATGCCGACACAGTTCATCTCTATTGCCGAGGCCAGCGGCCTTATCTTACCTCTGAGTGCCTGGATCCTCGATACAGCGATCAAACAGATGTTGATATGGAACAGACAAGACAAACCTATGAACATCCGCAGGATGGCGATCAATATCAGTGCCATCCACTTTGAACAGGTGGACTTTGTCGAGCAGATCAAACGTGCTGTCGTCAGACACAACATCAACCCCGAGCAGATCGAACTCGAACTCACCGAGAGCATCGCTCTGACCAATATCGAAGAGACCATCCTAAAGATCGAACAGCTCAAACAGATCGGTATCAGCTTTGCACTCGATGACTTTGGTACAGGGTACTCCTCTCTGGCCTATCTCAAGCGACTGCCGATCGACTACTTGAAGATCGATCAGTCATTTATCAAGAACATGATGGTAGACACGGAAGACAAGCTCATCACGAACACCATCGTCTCTGTAGCACACTCCTTTAAGCTCAAGGTCATCGCAGAGGGTGTAGAAGAGTTGGACCAGCTCGCACACCTCAAATCGATCGACTGCGATATCTATCAAGGATACCTGCGTAACCGCCCTGTCAATGCCCAAGAGTTCGAAAGACTCTTTAGAGAGCTCGAACAGAACGTTGAAGAGATGAAAGAAGAGATCACAGCTTATGAGATACGTAAAAAGAGTGTTTTGATCAACCAATGATGCCATAGCATCAAATCGGCTGTGGCCCTTAGACGACATACCAGAGGTCCTATAATACAGAGATCTCCCAAGTCGCTTGTCAGAGGCTCAGATATAGCGCTGTAACCCTTTATCACCATCGTATTACCCTATGGATAAGGGTCCTTACATATAAGCCATAAGAGCACACCCTCTACAGTGACATCCAACAGACACGCTTCTCTAGGGCACTCAAAAAAGATCAGACCTGTCTTAGAAGAAGTTGTGCATCCGGATTTGGACAGACAGCTGTATACACACTCTGACACCACGGATCCAAAGACCATACAGAGCATCTGCAAAAGTACTATAAGATCGACACTGCAAACGGTCTATAAGAAGTTCATAGAGACAGATGGATAAGGTTTACGGGGGAAAAGAAGTGATGACAGGATGTCATCACTTAAGTAGATAGGATTAAACTGGTCTGATCGTAACGTCGTACTTCTCTTCAGCCACTTTACGCTCTTCGAGGTGGTAGTTCTCGATCTCATTGAAGTTAAGATATTTATAGATATCTGCCTCTTTACCGGCGATCTTCGCAGGTACGATGTCCATATACTCTTCAACAGTAGGGATACGTCCAAGCTTAGCACATACTGCAGCAAGCTCTGCAGAACCAAGATAGACCTGAGTCCCTTTACCAAGACGGTTGTCAAAGTTACGTGTCGATGTAGAGAACACTGTCGAGTCAGGACGTGCAGACGCCTGGTTACCCATACATAGTGAACAACCTGGGACCTCTGTGTGTGCTTTGATCGCTTTGAAGACGTCATAGTAACCTTCGTTGATCAGCTGCTGCTCATCCATACGGGTCGGTGGTACGATCCAGAACTTCTCGACTGCAACACCTGTCTCTCCACGCATGACTTCACCAGCCGCACGATAGTGACCGATGTTCGTCATACATGAACCAAGGAAGACCTCGTCGATCTTCGTACCGGCGACATCACTAAGAAGCTTGACATTGTCCGGGTCGTTTGGACATGCAAGGATCGGCTCAGTGATCGTATTAAGGTCGATCTCGATGACTGCTGCGTACTCAGCATCAGCATCCGGCTTCATAAGTGTCGGGTTCGCCAACCACTCTTTCATCTTACCGACACGACGCTCTAGTGTACGCTTGTCCTCGTAACCGTCTTCGATCATAGACTCAAGAAGGACGACGTTCGACTTAAGGTACTCTTCGACCGGTGCTTCGTTAAGAAGGACCGTACATGCTGCAGCAGAACGCTCAGCTGATGCATCTGAAAGCTCGAACGCCTGCTCTGCTTTAAGATCAGGAAGACCTTCGATCTCCAGGATACGACCGGCAAAGATGTTCTTCTTGTTCTTCTTAGGAACAGTCAGAAGACCTTTTTGGATCGCAACGTAAGGGATAGCGTTCACAAGGTCACGAAGTGTGATACCCGGTTGCATCTCACCAGAGAAACGTACCAGTACTGACTCTGGCATCGTCAGTGGCATAGAACCTGTTACTGCAGCGAATGCGACAATACCAGAACCACCAGGGAAAGAGATACCGATAGGGAAACGTGTATGTGAATCCGCACCTGTACCGACTGTGTCAGGAAGGACCATACGGTTCAACCATGAGTGGATGACACCATCACCCGGACGCAGCGCGACACCTGAACGGTTTGCGATAAAGTCAGGAAGCGTATGGTGCATGATCACATCAGACGGCTTTGGATACGCTGCAGTGTGACAGAACGACTGCATGACGAAGTCAGCATTGAAACCAAGTGCTGCAAGTTCTTTGATCTCATCACGGGTCATCGGACCAGTCGTATCTTGAGAACCTACAGTTGACATCTCCGGCTCTACGTACATACCTGGACGGACACCTGTCATACCTGAAGCCTTACCGACCATCTTTTGAGCCAATGTGTAGCCCTTGCCTGTATCAGCCGGCTGCTCAGCAGTCAAGAAGATGTCAGTAGCACCAAGACCAAGGACACCGCGTGCCTTAGAAGTCAGACCACGACCGATGATCAATGGGATACGACCGCCTGCACGTACTTCATCCGTGATCGTGTTAGGGTTGA
>Ga0256827_10000738_pt1 | contig 20586 bp, 16 predicted proteins | sample CV84metaG_FD_185977 | JGI IMG/M metagenome (GOLD analysis project Ga0256827, IMG submission 185977) | Hydrothermal vent microbial communities from East Pacific Rise, Pacific Ocean - CV84 | ecosystem: Environmental > Aquatic > Marine > Hydrothermal vents | place: Pacific Ocean: East Pacific Rise... | reverse complement strand
AACACTATTGCTGAAGTTGGACCATATGGTACCGAAGCATTTGCATTTGTTATTCAAAATGGAGGTACTGAGGATAACCCTGTTTGTGCTGACACGTCAGAATATACAACAGTAACATTTTTACAAAAACCTCAGGTTAATGCTTGTCTTAATTGCGAAACAATTGAAGATACTATTCTATATAATGTTAACGGTATAGGTAATAGTATTCATATTGGTAGTGTTAAAACAGACACTGTTTGTTTAAAAGATAATAAATTCTATTTACTTAATCCTGAAACTGTTAGTGTAGGTAATGGTTCGTGGTCGAAGAGTTTAAATGGTGTTGATTTTGCAAATGGTATTCCTTCTACTGGCTATAATGTAAGTGAAGAGCCTAACGATACTGTTTATGTAAATATTTATAATTCAGCCGAAGGTAATTCTGCTGGTGATTATTATATTCTTGTTTGGAAATCAGAAAATTCTTCTAATGGTTGTGCTGATAGCGACACTTTATTAATTTCGTTTGCTAAAGAGCCTACTGGAGGTATTGATTTTAGAAGACCTTTCTGTTATGGACAAGAAGCTCTTGTTTGGGCTGAGCTAGACTACGAAGCTAACCCAACTCATTTTCAGTGGAACTTTGATGAGGAGGCAACTGTTGAAACAGCTATTTCTGACCCTACTACACCTGATAGCATTTACAGTGTTACTTGGCCTCAGTATAACGATTGTGATAAATTAATGCACCAAGTTAGACTAGTTTCTAGTAACGATTGGGGATGTATTTCTTCTGCTATTACAAAAGATATTAAAGAACCTGCACTAATTACACCTCAGTATGTAAATAACGATGCTACTTGTAGCAAAGCAAACGGTATAATTAAAGTACTTAACGATAGTATTGTTGCTTGTGGAGATACTCTTAACTATCAAATACTTCATAAATGGTTAAATTCTACCATATCTGATTTTGATGAACAGACTGACAATGGTGCTAATGCAACTATTGATTCACTACACTCGGTTTCGCCTCTTGATACTAGCTGGTTAGAAGTTACATACACTTCTATTATTACAAGCGATACAGGTTGGATTGGGCAACAAGTACAATGTAAAGATACTATTGAAGTTATTGTTGATAATAGTGGGTTAATTAATGCTATTATTGATGATAATAGAATGGATGATTTAAATGAAGATTTAAATTTTGATAGTCAAGGTAATTTAACTGGATTTGCTCCACTTGATGTTACTATTTATCATAATACCCCTGATGCAAAACAGTATAAATGGGTTATTAGAGACGAAGATGGTAATGTAATTTGGGATTCTAAAGCTCCATATCCTAACTACACTTTTGCTAAAGGTAGTTACCAAATAGACCTTGTTACAACAAGTAAAGAAGGTTGTATGGATACAACATTATATAAATTTATAATGGTTGATTCGGAATCGTATATTAAAATACCTAATATATTTACACCTAATGCTGATGGACATAACGATTATTTCCAAGTGTATGCTAAATCTATTAAAGCATTTAAAGCTGTTGTTATGAACCGTTGGGGTAAAGTATTATTCGAATGGACTGATTGGACTACTCTTGATGCTGGTTGGGATGGTAAAATTGCTGGCGATAATGCTGCTCCAGGTGTATATTATTATATAATTCGTTGGAAAGGTATGTATGACGAAGAGGAAACACTTGAAAAAGGTACTTTCGAACTTGTGAGAAGTAAATAAAACTCTATAATATTATTTAAAACGCCACTTTAGAGTGGCGTTTTTTTTATGTCTTATTGTCAGAAATAATAATTATTTCTGACAATTTACCAATAAAACTAAAAAGGTATAAATTTTGAAAAAGGAGTAAAAACAAATTTATAAAATAAAATAATATGGAAAACGGTAAAATTAATGTGACAACGGAAAATATATTTCCGATAATTAAACAGTTTTTATATTCTGATCAAGAAATATTTTTAAGAGAATTAATTTCGAATGCTGTTGATGCCACTCAAAAATTAAATACAATTTCTGTTGCTGGTGATTTTAATGGTGAAGTAGGAAATACAACTATTGAAGTAAAAATTGATAAAGAAAATAAAACTCTTACAATATCTGATAAAGGTATTGGAATGACTGCAAAAGAAATTGACAAATATATTAATCAGATTGCTTTTTCTGGAGCAGAAAGCTTTGTAAAAAAATACAAAGATAAAGCATCAGTAATAGGTCATTTTGGACTAGGGTTTTATTCATCGTTTATGGTTGCCGATAGAGTAGATATTATATCGCAATCGTACAAAAAAAGCAAGACTGTAAAATGGTCGTGCGATGGTAGTCCTGAATACTCAATAGAAGATATTGACAAAAGAGACAGAGGTACCGACATTGTATTACATATTAGCGACGACTCTAAAGATTTTTTAGAAGAAGCGAGAATTAATGAACTTTTAACAAAATACTGTAAGTTTTTACCCGTTGAAATAGCTTTTGGGAAAAAGAAAGAATGGAAAGATGGTAAAGAGATTGAACTAGATGAGTTAAATATAATTAATGATACAAACCCAACTTGGACTAGAAAGCCTGCTGATTTAAAAGATGAAGACTATAATGAATTTTACAGAAAACTGTATCCAACTGTTGTAGATGATCCATTATTTCATATACATTTAAATGTAGATTATCCTTTTAATTTAACAGGAATTCTATACTTTCCAAAAATTAATAATAATGTAGAGGTTCAGAAAAACAAAATACAATTATACTCAAACCAAGTATTTGTAACTGATTCTGTTGAAGATATTGTTCCTGAATTTTTAACCTTACTACATGGTGTTTTAGATTCTCCTGATATTCCGTTAAACGTTTCACGTAGCTATTTACAAAGCGATGCAAATGTTAAGAAAATTTCGAGCCATATTACTAAAAAAGTTGCTGATAAATTAAATGAAATTTTCAAAAGCAACAGAGATGATTACGAAAAAAAATGGGATGACTTAAGTGTTTTCATTAAATATGGTATGCTTACAGAAGAGAAATTCTACGATAAAGCATCTAAATTCTGCATGTTTAAAAGTACTGATGATAAATACTTTACATTTGATGAATACCGAGAAGCAATAAAAGAAAACCAGACCGACAAAGATGGCAATGTTGTTTATTTATACACAACAAATAAAGAAGAACAGCATAGTTTTATTCAGGCAGCTAAAGAAAAAGCTTACGATGTAGCAATTTTAGATGGTCAGCTTGATACACATTTTGTAAATCATTTAGAAACAAAAATAGAGAAGTCGAAATTTGTTAGAGTTGATGCTGATGTTGCTGATAAATTAATTGCTAAAGAAGATACAATAAAATCAACATTTACCACAGAAGAAGAAAATGAATTACGCCCTGTATTCAAAAGCGTAGTACCTACCGAAGTAAACTTTGATGTAAGTTTTGAAGGATTATCGGATACTGAAAATCCTATTATCATTACTCAATCAGAATTTATGAGAAGGATGAAAGATATGAGTAAAATGGGTGGTGGAGGAATGAATTTCTACGGAGATTTACCTGACAGTTACAATATTGTTGTAAACACAAATCACAAACTTGTAAAAACAGTTTTAGATGAAGAAAAAAACACTCTTTCTAAAGATTTAGAAGAAGTTTACACAGAGTTAAAAACTGTAGAGCAAGAAAAAGAAGCTATAGAAAAACTTACAAAGGATAAGAAAGAGGAAGAAATTTCGCAGGAAGAAAAAGATAAGTTAGCTGATGTTGACAAAAAAATTAATGAAATAAACTCTAAGAAAGATGAGAAACTTACAGCTTTCGGTAAAGAGAATAAATTAGTTAAACAGCTTGTTGATTTAGCACTATTATCTAACAATATGCTTAAAGGCGAAAGTTTAACAAACTTTGTTAAACGTAGTGTTGAGCTTATTGAGAAATAATTTTTTTCTCAAGTATACTCAATCCATTTAGCTTTTAGAGGATTTATACGGGTTTATTTTTTCTTTTTTAGAGTTTAAATTTTTAAGCATAGCTTGTTACGCTTACAATATTAAGCAAATGGAAAAAGAAAAAGTAGAAAAACCGAAAAGCTATTTGGGTTGAGTATAATATTAAAAATCCGATAGATTATAAATAATCTATCGGATTTTTATTGCACCTTAATCTCAATAGAACTTACAGCACAAACCGAGAAAAAGCCCATTGCACCACCTTTAATATTAGTAGGTAAATTACTCGGAGCTTCAGAGAACACAGTACCTTGCCACATAGTTTCAGATGCCAAAGCTCTTAAATATTTAGCATATTCAGGAGTAAGTGAGTATTTTTTTTCAATTATTTTACTTCCATAAGCAAAATAAATATCTACTGGTTCACTTGCGAATGCTTGACTCACATCAACCGTATTAAAAGAATAATAAAACGCACGAATATTTAAGCTATCATTATTAACACGAGGAGTTATTAACACCTCATACATTGCTTGTTCTTCTGGATTATAAACATTTGCAACCCAAGTTATTTTGTATTCATCTCGCTCTGCATCTAAAATATATGTTAGTGGTTCAAATTGTTTTACAGGTAACATAAATGTTTCAGCAGTATATTTTTTTGATTTATAAACAACTTCTAAATAATAATTAACTCCAATAACTGGAGCAAAAAGCAAATCTGAAAAATAACAACCTCTTAAACTATCTGATTCTGTAAAATAATAAATTTTATTATCTCCTTTAATAAATACGCTTGCCTCTGAAATAGGTATTAAAGAATCATTCTGATTTAAACTAGGAAAAGACAATTTAATTTCTTGATTTTTATACTCATCAATAATAAAAGCATCAATAATAATATCGTTAAAGTTACTATCTGGCAAAACTTTATCTGTTTTCTTTTCACAAGAAAAAACTATCAATAAAGTAACAAAAAGCAATATGTTTTTGAATATTCTCATTAATTAAAATTTAAATCTATAACTTAACGAAGGTATAAACCCTAGCAAACTTGTTTGTGTTGTAACATAAATATCATCACCATTTATATCGCGAGGAATTTTAAAGCCATCGCTTGTTTCTGTTTTATTATAGCTATATGTAACAATATTTTTACGATTATAAACATTATATATTCCTATTGTTAAACTATGATTAAACCTCTGTTCTTTTTTGTTTAATCTAAATTTGGCAGAAATATCAAGTCTATGATAATCAGGCAACCTATCGTTATTTTTATCACCATAAACAGGCACTGTATTTCCGTTATATTTATAAAATCCTACAGGACTAGTAATTGCACCACCTGTATGATAAATCAAATTTGCCGAAAAACTAAATCTTTTCGAAATTTGGTAATTAGCATAAATTGAAAGTGAATGAGGCTGATCAAAATAAGCAGGAAATTCTTTATTGTTATTAACACCATTAATATTCATAAAAACTCTAGCATAAGTATAACTAACCCAGCCCATAAATTTGCCTTTACTTTTCTTAAGCATAAATTCAGCACCATAAGAGTATGCACTACCAAAACGCAATTCGCCTTCCATTAACGGATTTAAAAATAGATTAGCATGAGAGTTATAATCAATTTGATTATACATTTTTTTGTAAAAAACCTCAGTATTAAATTCAATTTTATATTTTTTTAAATATTTTAAATAACTCAGTGCATAAATATCTGAACGTTGAGGTTTAATATTTAAGTCGGCAGGTAACCATACTTCTAGCGATGTAAGGTGCCCTGTTGAATTAGTTATTAAATTTAAATATTGATGATGTATACCAAAACTAGCTTTTACGGCAGATGTACTATCTATTTTGTATTTAAAACTTAAACGCGGGTCGAAATTAATAAAACGTACATAAGTTTCTGCATAACCAATTTTCATTGTATCTGTTACGCTATACTCTTCATCAAATTTATAAATTATTGTTTCGCCTGTATTTGCCCATATTGGTATTCTAAAACCCGCATTGTACGATAATTTATCGGTAATTTTATAGTTACTGTTAAAATAAATTACCGACTCACGCGATTGACGTTGCGACACAACTGGTACATTTTCTAAACTATCACCTGTAATATTTCCAGGATTTATTGAATGAAAATTTTGGTTAAAACCATATTTAAGTGTGTGTTTTGGAGATGTGTAATGTGTTATATCAATTTTTACACTTAAATTATTTATTGATGAATTCCAATTACTATTACCTTTATCATAATAAGAAAAATTATAATTATACTTACTACCATAAAATGAAATGTTTGAGAATATTTTATCATTAAATATATGATTCCACCTAAAAGTTGAAGCCTGATTAGCCCAATTTATACCATACCTAAAATTTTCTTCATTAATAGTAGAAAATTCATCTTTTCCATAAAAAAGTGAGTAATATATACGATTATAATCATTAATTTTAAAATTAAGTTTAGCATTAAAATCGTAAAAATAAAGTTTTAAATCAGGAGCTATATCCTTAAACATCCATTTTATATTTGAATGACGAAACGACACAAATGCTGATGCACGTTGCTTAACAATAGGTGTTTCAATATGAAAATGATATATAAACGGATTTATTAAACCCCCAAAACCAAATTTATTCATATTTCCTTCTTTGGTTCTAATATCAATAAGCGATGATATTCTATCGCCCGCATTAACAGGTAAATTACTCTTATAAATATTAATTTCCTTGGTTGTTTCAGGTATTATAACTGAATAAATGCCAAACAAATGCGATGAATTATATATTGGAGCCTCATCTATAAGAATTAAGTTCTGGTCTTTATTTCCTCCTCGAACAAAAATAAATGCAGAACCATCGCCGTAGGTTTTAATTCCAGGTATATTTTCTAAGGTTTTCGTTAAACCTATTTCGCCTGCAAACTCGGGTATATTTTCTACATCTTTGGGTTTTAATTTAATACTACACATGTTATTCCTCAATATACTACTTAGCTCCTCATCTGCGTTTATTTCAACATCTGATAGTATTTGGTAATTAAATTTCAAGGTCGAATTTAATTTAATATTTTTATTTAAATCGACATTATACGTTTGTTTGTTAAAACCTATATATGAAATATCAATAGTATATTTTCCTCTAGGTAAGGTTAGTGAATAAAACCCATATTCGTTAGAAATAACACCTATATTAGTTCCTGAAACAATAACATTTGCACTAATTAAATTTTCGCCTGTTTCGTTATCTTTTAAAAATCCGCTTATGGTATAACGTTCATATTTTTCTTTTTTTTGCTGTGTTTTGTCTTTTCGCCATCTCTTAATCTTTTTCACAACAATATGTCCATCAATAAATACAAAATCAATGTTAGTTTGTTCCGATATATCTTTTAAAATATCAGCTGTAGTTTTTTCGGCAGAGTACGTAAGCCTTGTTTTATTTTTTAAAATTTTGTTGCTATAAGAAAAATTAACACCAGTTTTTTTTTCAAGAGTTTTTATTACATCCTCTACATTTGCATTCTTAAAATTAACAGATATTTTTGATGATAAAACAGACTTTTGAGCAAGAATTACATTTGCACATAACAATATAATTATCAGTAATATTTGCTTTATTGAATTTGAGTACACAGTTGTTTTAAATAAAATTACCCCAAGATAAATAAAAAATGAATTGGTTTACTAATTATTTGAGAAAATAATTATTTCATTCTTTCCTTTTTCAACTTTAATATCTAAAGTTTCTTTGATAATATTTAAAACTGATTCGAACGATCTGTTATTAAATTTAGCTGTAAGTTTATTATTTGTGATATCAACACTTTGGTCGATAATAATATTTTTGTTGTATGTACCTTTTAAAACCCTAACCACTTCGTTTAAATCTGAATTATTAAACTCTAATTCCTTTGTTTTCCACGACAAATAGTTAACATCATTATTTTTAAGCTTAAACAATTTATTCTCTTTTTTAGAAAAAATACCTTTTTCGCCAGCAACTAAAATAATTTCATTTTCAGCATCTTTAACCGAAACCTTACCCGATTTAACAACTATGGTAATAAAATTGTCGTTTGGTCTAGAATCAACCAAAAATGATGTTCCAAGTACACTTACTTTTATATCTTGTGTTTGAATAACAAAAGGCACTTTATCGTCGTGTTTAACCTTAAAAAATGCAGAACCATTAAGTTTTACATTTCTAATTTTATTTGAGTTATTATTAAATTCTACTGTTGAATTTCTGTTAATACTAATAACAGAGCCATCAGGTGTAGTTTGCTCAATAACTTCGTTTTGAGCTGTATAAATTAGGGTTTTGTTGTTCAAATAAGAATTAACAGATACAATTCCTGCTAAAATAATTGCAATAACAGCAGCTATTCTTAATAGGAATTTCATTGAATTATTTTTCTTTACAATAGTATGAGTTTCGTTACCCACAAAAAGTTTTGATTGTAAATTTTCAAATTCAGTATTTACATCAATATTTTTATTAGATTTTGAAATATTTGAACCAACCCAAGCATTCTTATATGCTAAAAAAGTCTTTTTATTATCAGAATCTTCCTTAACCCAATCTTCTAAAATAGAAATCTGAGAAGAGCTTAACTCATCTGATAAGTAAGAACTTATTAGTTCAATATAATCTATATTTTCTTTATTAATGTCCATTTGGTACTAGTTATTACACATTAATTCTATTTTACCCCTATAATATACTCAAACCACATAGCTTTTCGGTTTTTCTACTTTTTCTTTTTCCATTTTTATTTATTTAAAATAGTAACCGTAACAAGCTATGCTTAAATTTTTAAACTCTAAAAAAGAAAAAACAAATCCGTATAAATACCCAAAAAGCTAAATGGATTGAGTATAAAACCCAAACAAAATAATTATAGGTAAATATTCTTTTAAATCTTTCCGAAGCACTTTCAATGCTTTTCCCATCTGATTTTCTACCGTTTTAATGGAAATACTTAATTCTTCAGCAATTTCCTTATATTTTAAATCTTCAAACCTACTCATTTCAAACACTCTACGACATTTACCAGGTAAACTATTTATTGATGCAGTTATACGTTCTTGTAATTCTTTCGATGTTAAAATATCGTCTTCAAAAAAATTGTTTGGTTTTTCTAATTCAATATCTAAAAATTCGCTCTTGTACTTTTTATTATCACGAATATAATTTAAGCTTCTATTTCTAACAGTTGTAAATAAATATGATTTTATCGATTTATCTTTACTAATTTCCTCTTTCTTTTGCCATAAATTTATAAAAGCATCTTGGGCAAGCTCCTTAGCAGCGTCCTCATCTTTAACATACGACTTTGCAAAATTAGTAAGCTGTACAAAATACTCTTTAAACAATTGTTCAAAAAGTTGTTTATCTAAATTATTATATGAAATATTTGTAGTCAATATATAGTTATCGTTTCCACAAATATAAATAGTTATGTTCAGAATATCTAAGTATTATATTAATTATTTTAAGAAACATTAATAATTTCAACTCGTTTAAATTGGTATATTTACATAAAAATAGAAAAATGAAAGATATAGACATAGCAAGAAAAGTAAAAATTCAGCATATTTCAGAAATTGCAAAGGATTTAAAACTTAACATTAACGATATTGAGCTTTATGGAAAATATAAAGCTAAGATACCACTTAAATATATTGATTTACAAAAAGTAAAACAGAGTAATTTAATTTTAGTTTCAGCAATATCGCCAACACCAGCAGGCGAAGGAAAAACTACCGTTTCAATTGGTTTATCGGAAGGTTTAAACCGCATAAATAAAAAAACTACTGTTGTTTTACGTGAACCATCATTAGGTCCTGTATTTGGAATTAAAGGCGGTGCAACTGGTGGCGGATATTCGCAAGTATTACCAATGGAAGATATTAACTTACATTTCACAGGCGATTTTGCTGCTATTGAAAAAGCTCATAATTTACTTGCTGCAATTATTGACAATAATATTCAAAGCAAAACAACATCAATTGGAATTGACCCACGCACAGTTGGCTGGAAACGAGTTTTCGACCTTAACGACCGTGCTTTGCGTCATACAATTGTTGGACTTGGAGGAACAACATCAGGTATACCTCGCGAAACAGGTTTCGATATTACTGCCGCTTCAGAAATTATGGCTATACTTTGTTTGGCTGATGATTTAGAAAATTTGAAGCAACGCTTAGGTAATATTTTTATTGGTTACACTTTCGCCAAAAAGCCTGTTTATGCACGCGACTTAAAAGTTGAAGGTGCAATGGCAGTTCTTTTAAAAGATGCAGTTAAACCAAATCTTGTTCAAACTTTAGAAGGGAATCCTGCAATAATTCATGGTGGTCCATTTGCTAATATTGCACAAGGTACAAACTCGGTTATTGCTACAAGAATGGGTATGTCCTTATCTGATTATGTTGTAACTGAGGCAGGTTTTGGTTTCGATTTAGGTGCAGAGAAATTCTTCGACATAAAATGTCAAAGTGCCGATTTATCGCCAAAAGCAGTAGTGCTTGTTGCTACAATTCGTGCTTTAAAATATCATGGGGGCGTATCGCTAAAAGAACTTACTACACCAAATGCCAAAGCTGTTAAAAAAGGTTTAGAAAATCTTGACAAGCATATAGAAAATATTAAACAATTTCACGAAGCTCCTATTATTGCTATCAATAAATTTGTTACCGATACTGACGAGGAAATACAAGAAATTGTAAATCATGCAAAAGAACTTGGCGTTGAAGTTTCTATTGCCGATGTTTGGGCAAAGGGTGGCGAAGGAGCTATTGATTTAGCCAAAAAGGTTGTGAAAATTGCAGAAAACAATAATACAAAATTTACCCCAATGTATAGTTGGGATTGGGATATTGAAAAGAAAATTGAAACTATTGCAACAAGAATTTACGGTGCTAAACACGTTGACTATACTGCAAAAGCAAAGAAAGATTTAAAGAAAATTATTGAGCTTGGACTTGATAAAACTGCTGTTTGTATTGCAAAAACTCAGAAATCTTTATCCGATAATCCAAAACTTTTGGGTCGACCAAAAGATTTTATTATAACAGTGCGTGAAATTGAAATTGCAGCAGGTGCTAATTTTATTATTCCTATTACAGGTAATATAATGCGTATGCCTGGTTTACCTGCTCACCCAGCCTCTGAGGGTATTGATATTGATAAAGATGGAAATATTACAGGGTTGTTTTAATGTTGTTTTATTTGAATTTATACGACACCTACGGCGTCGAAGTTTAGAAGTAATGGTTGTGTTATAAATATTAGAACCCTACGGGTTCTAATTTCACCATGTTTTAGAATAACTCTGTAGGAGTTAAATATTTATAGCATATGAATTATATTAAACATTCGATGCCGTAGGTATCGAATAAGAATAAAACAGTTTTTATGGAATATATTGCCACGCTATTGCTCGCAATGACGCATTGAGTTTGACTTTTATTCAATCTCAACCCCAAAAACATCAAGCAAACCTCTAACTCCTTCTAACGAAAATTTTGCATTTTTAATACGGTTTTCGTTAGGATTTATTGAGTAATTATGCGAAGTACGAAAATCAGATTTTTGTAAATTTGTATTTTGAAACACCACTCGGTTTAATTCACAATTATTAAATACTGAACCGGTTAAATCGGTTTCTGTATAATCAACTTCTTGTAAATTACAGTTTTCAAATTTTGTGTTTTTCAAACTTAATTTATAAAACGAAGCATAATTTAATTGGCAATCGGTAAAAGTAACCGACATTAAAAACTCATTACAATCAGAAAACATAAAGCCAAGCATTTTACAGTTTTTAAAAACAACTGTTTTTAACGATGCGTTTTGTGAAACAGTATTACTCAAATTGCAGTTTTCAAATACGCAATCAATAAATACTGAATTTGAAATATTTGCTTTTTCAAAATTACAATCAATAAATTGACAATTTTCGTATTCAGCTTTTTCTATTTCTGTTTTATTTTTAAATGTTTCGTCTAAATATTCTTGCATTTACCTCAAATTTTTAAATCCATTTTCAATTTCATTCGATAGAGTATTAAAAACATTTCCGAATGAATCCATACCATCAACAACTACAACATCGTGAAGCTGTTTATATTTTTCAATTACCGGAATTGTTTTTATTTCGTGGTCTTTTAATCGTTGTACAATTTTTTCAGTACTAGTATCGTAAGGCATACAATTATCGGTTTTACTTCTTTTGTCTAATCGTTGAATTAATTCAAGAGTAGGCACTTCAATTTCAATAATTTTAGAAAGTGCCGAATTGTGTTTCTTAAGCAAACCATCTAAAATATACGACTGTACTAAAGTACGTGGAAAACCCTTAAAAATAAACCCTTTCACTCCTTTTGAATTTGCAATTTTTGCTTCAATAAGTTTTACAACTATTTCATCAGGAACAAGCTGACCACTTTCGTACATTTGTTTTATTTGCTTACCTGTTTTTGTGCCTTTTTTAATTTCTGCATCTAGCATTGGTCCTGTTGCTACATACTCCAATCCAAATTTTTCGGCTAATGCACGACCTTGCGAGCCTCTACCCGACCCCGGATAACCAAAAATTACAATATTTAGCAAGTTTTTACTTAATTCATCTTTTATTACTTCATTAATATCTTTTGTTACGTCCTCTATTGATTTAGCTCCGTTAACACGAATATAATTACCCTTTTCTTTGTAAAAATTAAGAACAGGCAAGGTCTTCTCTTTGTATTCTTTAAGTCTATTTTTTATTACTTTTTCGTTATCGTCGCTTCTACCAGAAGTTTTACCTCTGTTTAAAAGCCTTTTTATAGATTCTTTTTCAGCAACATCAATATTTATTAAACAGTTTAACGATGTGTTTAGTTTTATCATTAAACCTTCTAAAATATATGCTTGAATAAATGTACGTGGAAAACCATCAAATAAAAAACCGTTTGCATCGGAATTATCTTTAATTGTTTTCTCAATTATTTGCACAATAATCTCGTCAGAAACCAAACCTCCTTGCTCAATAATTGCTTTTGCTTCTAATCCTAATTTAGATTTTGCTTTTAGCTCTTTACGAAGCATATCGCCAGTTGAAATATAAAACAGCTTGTATTTCTCTAATAAAAATTCCGATTGTGTTCCTTTTCCCGCTCCAGGTGGTCCGAATAATGCAATGTTTAACATAAATTTTCAGGTTTAGATTTTAAAAGTAGTAAAAATACGAGCTATATGCAATAATGAATATCATTTATTCATCTTTAAAAAACTCCAAAGCTCGAAGACTAACTATAAATACATTTTTGTAATAGAACTTAATAATTTTTCGATAATTATAGCCTGTTTCTGCCATTTCCATTGCTCCTTGTTGCGACAAACCAACACCATGTCCGTAACCTTTTCCACTTAAAATAATACTACTTCCTGCCAGTTTTGTTGAGAAAAATGTTGAGCGTAATTTAAAATCAGCCCTTATACTTTTAAGTAGCATTGAGTCTCCATTAAATTTATAAAACACTCTTCTGTTTGGTTGATTAAAAGCGTAATCCTTACTCTTAATAGTAGTAGGAATTGAGAATCCATTTTGTTTTAAATATGTTTTCCATTTCCAAAGAGGAATAGTTTTTTTCCAAGTTGAATTTGATTTACTCAAACTAAAAGTATCTACAACAGTTTTTAAATACGATTTTTGTGTTAACCAAACCATTTCTGACGAACAAGTTTGACCTCCAGAATTAGAATGAAATGTAGCCGTAATAAGATTTAATGTAGTATCAACAATAATTAATCCACGTGTAAATTTTACAGCTTTTATTATTTTATCACTTCGGTGAGCTCTATTATGATATGCCTGACAATGTACTTCTGAACACAAATTATAACCCTCATCTTCGTGACGATGAAAATTTTTCAAAGCGTATGTACGAGTAATAATAGCCTGTGTTTTATAATACTCCAAACTAGAACGAGAACCAGCTTCACTTTCTACCACCCCTGCAATATAATGTTCTAAATCTACTTTATTAATTATTCTAATAAAACCATTATCAGGAAAAAGTATTAAGCCATCATTGTATGTTTTTGCTTTTAGTTTAGGAGTTAAACTTTGAATCTCAAAAATATTTTCTTTAGCAAGACCCTTTATTTCGATATATTTAAAATTTCCAATAAAATTATTTAAATCTTTAATAGTAATAGAAGTATCGGTTAACAAAAAATTAATTACACTATTTTTTTTTATAGCAATAGTCTGTATGCTATCACCAGTAATCTGATAACGACCTGTATTTGCTGAAAATATAAAGCTTTTAATATTATGATTAGTTAAAATCCCAACTTTAATATTTTGAGACAAACCATTTTCTATAATAACAAAAAACAGTATATAAATTATTAATAACTGCTTAAATTTCATTAATTACTTTTTCGAGAGTGCAAATCTATACATTAGCAAGTTAATTGCAAAATATTAGTTTGAAACATGAATATAATCACCTCCATCGTAAGTAACATTATAAGGTCTTAACATGTATATTGCAGGTCCTTTTTGTGGAGAACCATCAACTAAAATAAACTTTGATTCACATACAGGACACCTAACCATAACGGTTGAAGAATCGGAAACAATTAAAACATCAGGTTTTGCTTCGTATGTACACATTCTATCGAAAGCAACAAACTCATCAATAGTAACTCTATAAATAACTAACGAAACTCCTCCAGCTCTAATAAATGCATAATTACCTGGTATTTTCAAATCCAGAAACTCAGGATCGTTTAAATATAGGCTAAAATTAACATAGGCAGGTTTAACCGGATTTTCCTCAGTATCGTCTTTGCAACTAAATAAAACTGTTACAAGTACAACAAAAACAAAATAATATCGTATTTTTGATGTTATAAACATAAAGCAAAGGTAATAAATTTGAAGTACAGACTCATCATATTATTGTTAATATTAATTAATACTACTTTTGTATACAGCCAATCGAACAAACAACGATACAAAAACAAACGTAAGGTATTAGTTGGAGCAGAAAAACAAGCCGCAAAACAAGAAAAAAAATTAGCCCGAATTGACAAACGTGAAAAACGCAAAAAAATTAGAGTTGGTAAAAAAAATCATAGAAAATTTAAACGAGGCAGAATAAAACAAGGGAAGTACTCGATGGACAAAGAACTGGCTAACAGGCGAAAGAACACAAAAACGGCTTATGATGAGCTTTTAAAAAACGATGCTGGCTTTGAAGATTCGCTACTTTGGTCGAGAGAATACCAACGAGGAAATATTGAAATTCCGGAAGCTTTAACATCAGAACAAGTTGCTTACAGAGATGCTAAACAAGCAGAATTTAAAAGAAAAGCATCAAAAAAAATCAATAAAGAAACTAAGAAATTTATAAAAAACTATAATTACGGTAGAGAAAAAGGGCAGGTACAACAAGACAGAGTTTACAAAAAGATGCGTAAAACAGTTAAAAAGACTAAACGAGTTCAAAATGGCAAAAACCCTACACCGTGGATAAAAAGAATTTTTAGAAAAAAACGAGGAAGAACCTCATCAAGAAAAAAAGTATAATGGACGATATAGTTAAAATATTATTAGGACTAATTTTTGTTGGATTTAGCATTTATAATAGTGCGAGAAAGAAGAAAGCAAAAGCATTAAAATCGGCTAAAAAAAATATTATATATAGCGAAACCGAACAGGCAGTTAATAATACTTATGTAGAACCAACACCTGATTATATTGAAGAAAAACAAGAAGAGGATTTATCATTTTTTGATGTTATTAGAAATGAAGTAACAAACTATAAAGAAGAAAAAAACGAAGTAGAATATAACATTAGCACAAAAGAAAAGGAAATTATTATTGACAATTCGGTTGTAGAATTTGATGATAAAAAAACCCATTCATCTCTTACAATAGATGATAATGATTTTATTGACTTTGATGAATTGAATGAAGAAAAAGAAAATGAGGAAATATATTTTGACCTTGAAAAAGCTGTTATTTATAGCGAAATATTAAAGCCTAAGTATTTTTAAAGTTTTAAGAAATATTCATCAATTTTGTTTCGCAAATCGTTATCATAGTAATTAGAAAAATAAGTATTAGCCCGTCTAAAAATAAAATCATAGGTAGTATTAGCCATTTCATATTCTTTTGCATACCAAATTTGAGCCATTAACCACGCATCTTCTCTATTATTTCTATCAGCATAAAAATCGTAAGCTTTTTCTATTACAATATCGAATTTTGAACCGTAACGATAGTATAATTTTGTAAATTCGTTTGGCGAAATATTTGTTTGCTGAACCTCTCTAAAAGTTTTATCAACCTGCTCGTAAATAACAGTTTTACGTTTTTCAAAAGTAAAATTATTATGTAATTCGGGTTCAAACTCTTTTGGGTTTTCGATATTAAGTTTTTTTGAAACAAACGAAAACACTTTATTAATTATCCCAAATTTACTTTGCGAATTTTGCTCTGAGGCATAAAGAACATTCCCATTTATTAAAATTTCTGAATTATCAGCATATTCATTCCACGAATCAATAATTTCTTTTTCTAATATTTGTTTTGAGAAAATATTATTAATAAGTTCTAAAGTTTTTGAGTTATTAATTATTCTATCAGATTTTACAATAACTACCGAGAAATATGGAATTATTTGTATTTTATTATCTTTATCAGTTAACAACATCGAGTTTGTTAACTCTAACTTATAGCGAGGAATTGTAAAAATATTATTTTCTATTTGCTTATTAGTTTTTCTTAAATCAATAATTAACTTAGTTGTAATTTTATAATCTATATCCTGACACGTGAAATCAATTACCTGTTCATCAATACTTTTAATATTTATGTAGTTAAATGCTTGTGTAGCATATTTTTTTGCTGTTATAATTGTGTCAATACAAACTCGTGCATAATCGTACTTGTAGGCTTTTGTTATTGTTGCATACTCAACATCTGTACTTTTTAGCTGAGGCTCTATTTCGGCTAAATTGTCGCCATTTTTAAACTTTTCTTTTGTTATTTTAGATAAAAATTGTTTGTAATATTTTGTAACTGTACTAGTTTTTAAATCGATATTAATTAAATCGATAGGAATAAAATTATTTGCTGAATTCTCGTAAATAACATTACTTTCATCAACAATATCAATTTTATTAAAAGTACCAATATTGCCAAAATCATTTTCCGATAACAAGCAAGTTTCCAATCCTTGCTTTGCCGCAACAAGAGCTATCTTTGCACTTAAAATTCCCGAACCAATTATTGTAATATCAAAATTTGAATTCATTTTGTAAAATTACATTTTTTCTGTTTTAAACAACAGTTTTAAAGATACAATCTTTTAAAAGATTGCAACTTATTATAGAATTTTTAAACTATTTTTGCAGAATGTATAGCAAAGAAGAAAGCAAAAAACTTAGAATAGAATTTTGGAATACATTTGGCTCGTTATCGAAAAAAAAACGCAAAAAACAAGCATGGGTTTTGTATAACACAAAAGTTAAGAATCTAAGTTTAAAATTTGTAGCTGAACAAAAATATAGCTCTGTAGTTATGGATATTGAATACAAAAGCAATAAAAAACGCCATAAATTTTACGAAAACATGCTTTCGTTACAAACAGTATTTAATACCGAATTTGATGATAAATTAATTTGGAATAAAGATTTCTATATTGATGGCGAAAAAGAAGTATCAAGAATACATATTGATTTAAAAAATGTAAGCATTTACAAAAAAGAGGATTGGCCTACAATATTTGAATTTTTATTTGACAATATGAACAAACTAGAAAATATTTTTTTAGAGTATAAAGATATTATTAAAGAATTTGTTGAGAATTAGTACTTTTACAAAAAAATTAAAAAAAATGAAACTTTTAATAATAGATGCAGGAAATTTAAAACTTGATGGTGGTGCAATGTTTGGAGTTGTACCTAAAGTTATGTGGCAAAAACTGTATCCTGCCGACGAAAACAACCTTTGTAATTGGACAATGCGTTGCTTACTTATTGATACTGGCGATAAGCGAATACTTATTGATACAGGCATGGGAAACAAGCAAAGCGAAAAGTTCTTTTCTCATTATTACCGTAATGGTAATGGCGATTTAATAAAATCGCTAGAGAAACAAGGATATAAAGCCGAAGATATTACCGATGTACTTCATACACACTTACATTTTGACCATGTTGGCGGAAGTATTACAAAAACCGAAAACGATGAGTTAGTTTTAACTTTCCCTAACGCTAAATATTGGGTAAGCCAAAAGCAATGGAATTGGGCAGAAAATGCAAACAGAAGAGAAATAGCATCGTTTTTAAAAGAAAATATAATGCCAATAAAAGAACATGGTGCATTAAATATTATTGAAGAAGAAGGCGAACTCTATCCAAATATTGATATTATGATGTTTGACGGGCATACTGATGGACAAATTATACCGATAATAAATTATAACGGTAAAAAAATTGCCTATATGGGCGACTTATTACCATCAACAGCACATATACCAATGCCTTACGTAATGGGTTACGATACTCGTCCGCTTTTAACTTTAGAAGATAAAAAGCGATTTTACGATTTTGCATTAAAGAATAATGTAGCACTATTTTTTGAGCACGATTTATACAACGAATGCTGTACTCTTAAAGAAACCGAAAAAGGTGTAAGACCAGATAAAACTTTTAATTTAAGCGAACTTTAAAAAAAGGACTTAGAGTTTAGAGTTATAAGTGCCTAAAGTTAAAATGCAATATTTAGCTTTATGAACTTTAAACTTTATGAACTCAAAACTTAGAAAAAATGGGTAACTACTATCTAACAGAAAAAGAAACAGAACGAGCAGTTCTTGTAGGTGTAATAAACCAAGAACAAACCGAAAAACAGGTTAAAGAATATCTTGACGAATTAGAGTTTTTAACTCACACAGCTGGAGCTGTTCCAATTAAACGTTTTACCCAAAAAATAGAGACTCCAAACTCCAAAACATTTGTTGGCTCTGGTAAATTAGTAGAAATTAAAAATTACATTAACGATAATGATATTGATTTAGTTATTTTTGATGATGAATTATCGCCAACTCAGCTACGAAATATTGAAAAAGTTCTAGAGATAAGACTATTAGACCGAACAAATTTAATATTAGATATTTTTGCAAAACGTGCCCGTACAGCTCACTCAAAAGTACAGGTTGAGCTTGCTCAATATCAGTACTTACTACCTCGTTTAACACGTATGTGGACTCACTTAGAGCGACAAAAAGGAGGTATTGGAATGCGTGGGCCTGGTGAAACCGAGATTGAAACAGACCGCCGTATTATTCGAGATAAAATAAACAAATTAAAAGAGCAACTTAAAAAAATTGATAAGCAAAAAGCCACACAACGAAAAAACAGAGGTAAAATGATTCGTGTTGCACTTGTAGGTTATACAAATGTAGGTAAATCAACAATTATGAATATGCTTAGCAAATCGGAAGTATTTGCCGAAAATAAGCTTTTTGCAACACTAGACACCACTGTTAGAAAAGTTGTGGTTGAAAATCTTCCATTTTTGTTATCAGACACCGTTGGGTTTATTCGTAAACTGCCTCACGATTTGGTTGAATCGTTTAAATCTACACTTGACGAAGTGCGTGAAGCCGATTTACTTTTACATGTTGTAGATATTTCGCACCCTAATTTTGAAGAACAAATTAATGTAGTACAAGAAACTCTAAACGAAATAGACAAAACAGATAAACCAACTTATATTGTTTTCAATAAAATTGATAATTACACTTACGATAAGTTAGATGAAGATGATTTGCAAGAACGTACTCCAGAAAATTTTTCGCTAGACGAAATGATGAATCACTGGATTGCAAAAGATAATTCGCCTTGTATTTTTATATCAGCTAAAGAAAAACAAAACATAGTTAATTTTAGAAAACTAATTTACAACAAGGTAAAAGAACTGCATATTAAACGATACCCTTATAACGATTTTCTTTATAATATTGCTGAAGAATAGATTGTTAAATTTCTGTTATTTAAGTGTTTATAGTGATATACTCAAACCAAATAGCTTTTCGGCTTTTCTACTTTTTCTTTTTCCATTTTTATTCGTTTAAATTTGTAAGCGTAACAAGCTATGCTTAAAATTTTAAACTCTAAAAAAGAAAAAATAAACCCGTATAAATTCCCTAAAAACTAAATGGTTTGAGTATATACTCAAACCAAATAGCTTTTCGGCTTTTCTACTTTTTCTTTTTCCATTTTTATTCGTTTAAATTTGTAAGCGTAACAAGCTATGCTTGGCACAAGCAGGAGAAACGAAATAAAATGACAAATTTACCACAATAAAAAGAATTGAAAACCAACCCCACAAATAGCAGATTTGGTTTTTCCTGATAAATTGAAAATAGAAGTTAATAGAATGTTGAAAACCAAAAGAGCTATTTTTCCCTTCGCACACACATAAATTGTATTTTTATGACTTAAATTAAATTTGGGAAATAATATGGGATTATTTCAAACATCGGTGTTAAAAAAATATTTTAAAACTTTTAATATGAAACTTTTAATAATTTTAATGTTTTTAACAACA
>Ga0256827_10000737_pt1 | contig 20595 bp, 15 predicted proteins | sample CV84metaG_FD_185977 | JGI IMG/M metagenome (GOLD analysis project Ga0256827, IMG submission 185977) | Hydrothermal vent microbial communities from East Pacific Rise, Pacific Ocean - CV84 | ecosystem: Environmental > Aquatic > Marine > Hydrothermal vents | place: Pacific Ocean: East Pacific Rise... | reverse complement strand
CTGTATCCTTTTGTATGATGATCACTTTTGTATTGTTTTAAATCTATATTTTCTGTATCTATATTAAACATTTTTTTGACAGCCTCTATACAATTTGCATTTTTCTTCTCTACAGAGGAGTGTCTTAAATTTTGTGTCGGATCATGTAAGAAACGCTTAAACATTTGCTCTGCCATTTTTGTCATATTTGCTTCATACTCTTTAGGAACAAAACCTTTCTGTATGGCTCTTGTCATCTCTTTATCTATGGCTTCTGAAACATGTTCTCTCATCTGCTTAATTACAGGTTCAATAGAGAGAGCCCTAAGCCATGTGTAAAACTCCTCCTTATACTCAGCCACAATCTCTGTTGCTCTTACTGCTTGCTCTTCTCGCAATGCATGGTTGTCATTTGAAATACTACGTAAATCATCTATGCGAAAAAGATGTAACTTTTCTAAATCCATATCTTCAATATCACGAGGAATTGCCATGTCAAACCAGTGTCTTGGTAGAGTCTCATTCTCTATTAAATCTCTTGTAATAACTGGCTCTTTAGAGGAAGTAGCAGAAAAAAGAAGCCTATATCGATTAATATATTTTGATAAAGTATCTACAGTATCTGCTTTAACATTTTCACCTAAAGTGTCTGCAACTGCTTGAGTCTTTTTCAAATCACGACCTATAAGTACGACATCACACCCTACGCGAAGCAAATGTTTTGCTGCAAGAACACCCATATCACCAGCACCAACAACTATACCCTTCATTCCCTGTATATTGTCACCTAAAAGTTTATGTGCCTGAGCTACAGCTACAGAGGCAATAGAGATAGGATTTTGAGAAATATTGGTTACATTTCTAACCTCTGCAGCACACTTTACAGCATAAGATAAAACACGATTTAGTTTACGACCTGCTGTTCCATTGTTATGAGAAAACCTAAATGCCTCTTTAACCTGTCCTGTAATTTGTGATTCACCTATGACTAAAGAATCAAGAGATGAAACTACAGAGAAAATTTGCTCTATAGCCTCCTCATCATCATAACGCTTAGCTGTTGTTTTTAGTTCATAAAAATTTAGCCCTGACTTTTGACTCATTAAACCTAAAACAGCATGGTAAGATGAGAAGTTGTCTCTCGATGCCATCACTATATCTACACGATTACATGTAGAAATAACAAAAGCTTCATGAACAAATTCAAAGCTTACAAGTTGATCTAAAAAAAGTTTTTTCTCATCATCTTTTGCAAAAGCCAACTTCTCTCTCATTGACTGATCACAATTTTTATGGGAAAAACTTATAATTTGATAATACATTAAAATTCCCTTTCTATCATCTCTTTTGCAATACCGGAAAGTGCAGCTTCACCATGAGAATCCATTAAAGAGATAGCTTCGTCTATTAGAGTTTTAGCTTCTAAATAGGACTTCTCTATAATTTTATGCTTTTTCATCTCTGTTAAAATCCATATTTGATCTTCATCTTTTAAAATTTTGGCATGCAGTGAAGAGAGTTTTTCTTTTTCATCTACATTTAAAACTTCATAAAGATATATATAGGGAAGCGTTGTTTTTCCCTCTACAAAATCATGCAAAGCTGGCTTTCCAAGTGTTGCTGAGTCTGAAGTAATATCAAGAATATCATCTATCATTTGAAATGCTAAACCAAGGTTTCTTCCATAAGTCATGTAAGCATCTTTAGGTTTACCTGCAAGAAGTGCAGCAGCTCCGGCACTTGCTTCTATGAGTGAAGCTGTTTTTTGATAAATCATATCAAGATAAATATTTTTATCTAAGTTAAATGTTTTGGAAAGAGAGACATCTTTAAGTTCTCCAAGACTTAATTGAATAACAGCATTAGAGACCAATTTAGATACTTCTGGAGAGATATTGTTTAACTCAAAAAAGCCTTTGGAGTATAAAATATCTCCAAGCATAATAGCTGTTTTATTACCATAAAGTGCATTAACCGAAGGTCTGTTACGACGAGTGTAAGCATCGTCTATAACATCGTCATGGAGAAGACTTGCGGCATGTATCATCTCTACAACTGCTGCTGTCTTTACAACAGATAGATTTGAACCTGCAATTTTTAAAATAAGTTTTGCACGAAGTCTTTTCCCATGAGGCAACTTAGTATAAAGTGCTGAAACTTCTTTGTCATTAAGCTCAGCTACAAATTGTTCTATTTTTCTTTCAACGGCACTTAACATCTATTTCCTATTCACACTGAGTAACTATATTACCTACAAGTTCAATAAAGATAGAATTTGTTCTATCATCAATCTCTTCATCTATAACCAAAGAGCGAATAAGCTTTTCATGCTCATCCTCAAGTCCACGCTCTTCTAACATCTTTTCAGCTATAGCAAAACGTCTAAACATCTTCTCTATTTCCATCTCTACTATGTTTTGGTTTGCTGATTTTGCAATAGCAAAATAGTTAGACATTGGTGTCCCAACAAATGCATCATCTTCATCATTAAATATATTCATTTTTATTTATCCTAAGTATTACTATTTTCTGGTTCTCTTTTTATAAGGAAAATATTATAACCAAACAATGTTAATGTTCCTTTAGGGTTTCTATTTGACTTTGTATATGACTGAATACATTAATGGTACATAATATAAGTTAAGTACAGTTGCCCATGCTATACCAAATCCTAAAGAGATTGCCATAGGTTGAATGATGAGTGCCTGTCCACTTGCGAAAAATATCATACTTGAGAGTCCAAGTACTGTTGTGATGGACGTTAACAAAATAGGTCTTAACCTATGACCTGCTCTTTCCATCATTTCATTTTGGTTTTTAGAATTTTTAATAAAACTCAACATTATTAAACCATCATTTACCACAACACCTGCAAGCCCGATTATGCCCATGACCCCTGGCATAGTCAAATTTATACCCATAATATAAGTACCAACTAATGCACCAACTATAGTAAGTGGAATAGTAGAGATAATAATTAGTGGAAGAACAAGAGAGTTAAACATCCATACCAATGAAATAAAAATAAGAAAAATTGCAATAAGTGCTGCTTGAGACATCTCTTTCTTCATCTGATTGTTCTCTTTCTCCTCACCTTTAATGATGACCTTAATACCATCTGCTTCAAACTTTTTAAGTAATGGTTTTAACTTCTGCATAACCTCTGTTGCCAAAATAGTTTTACTCTCTACTCTTGCTATAACTGTGCGTACCCTATCACCATCCTCTTTAAAAATCTTAACATAAGACTTCTTATACACAAAATCACACACCTCATCTAGTCTTACAACAGACTTTCCATCAGGTGTAGTAAGTTTTACAGTTTCTATGTTAAGATTATCATCTTTGCTTGCATCTTCTATTCGTACACGAATTAACCCTTTTTCATCAAACATTTTTCCATATTCACCTTTAAGAAAAGTGCCTTTCAAAATAGAAGTTACATAAGCTTCAGAGAAACCAAGCATTTGACCATACTCATTTACTCTAAGTTTTAACTCCTTCACACCCTCTTTTGCATTATCACTTACATCAAAAACACCATCTATTTCTGAAAGTACTTTTTTAAGTTCAGCTATTGCAAGAAGTTGTTTTTTCTCATTAAGTACATTTAAGCCTATCTCAATATCGTGTCCAACAATTCCTGTTTGAGGAACAAAAATATTTATTTCTGAAAAAATCTTTCTGCCTTTAGTATCTTTCATCTTTCTAAACTCTTCTACAATATTTTTTTGAGTATCGTTTGCAATCTCCTGTGCTTTATGCTCTCTTATCATATCTGTAGCATCATACTCTAAAGAAAATATGGGATTTAAATAAGTGTCAAAAAAGTTCTCTGGAGCTTTTTCATGTAAATTAATAAAAATATGGAAAAGATTTTTACCCGTCTCAAATGTCTGATCTGAATTAAAAAGCAGACCAACTATAGAAGTAATGGAAGAGACTTCTCCTTTACCATCTCCCTGACTTCTATAATAAGCCAAAAGTCTGTTTTCCAACTCTGTTACATACTTTTCAGTATCTTCAAGTTTTGAGTTAACATCTATCTTACCACTCAAATATATTTGTGTAGAGTCAAAATCAGGAAAAAGTTTAAATTTTGTTATGCTAAACATACCTACAGTAGAGAGTAGTATAAAAGTAACAAGTAAAAATAGAGAACGTTTTTTTCGTTTTAACAAAAGATGTAAAACTCTCTCATATTTTAAATCCAGTTTAACCCAAAAACTACTTCTGTCATGATCAATCTTTGCATCACCTGTAGAAAATAGCTCTTTTGAATGCAATGGTAAAAAATAGAATGCTTCAAAAAGAGAGGATAAGAGCAAAATAGATATCATCACTGGTAATACTTTCATAAACATACCCATTTCACCAGAAAGTATAAGAAGGGGTAAAAATGCAAATACTGTTGTAAGTGTTGCAGTCAATACAGCTGGGAACATCTCTACAGAGCCATCTATAGCAGCTTCACGTGGTGTTTTACCCATCTCCAAGTGCCTATAAATATTTTCGGCTACAACAATGGCTTCATCTACAAGCATACCTAGTGCTATTAGAGCTCCCAAAAGGGTCAACATATTAAGACTATAGCCTATCATATCGGCAGAGATGAGAGTAATCATAAAACTTGCAGGTATTCCTAGAGCAACAACCAGTGCAATTTTATAATTTACAGACATAAATAGTGCCAAAAAGACCAATATGAGACCAAAAAGAATATTGGATGAAACAAGATTTAATCTGTTTTTAATCCAGATAGAAGTATCTGTATATACTTCTATAACTACATCTTTGTAATCTTTTTGTACCTCTTTCAGTAACTCTTTTATCTCCTTACTAAGAGCAATTGCATTACCCTCTTTAGTTTTGTTTACATTAATTGAAATATTTTGGACACCATTAAAATGTGATATTTCACTACTTTCACTCAATCCAAAAGAGACTTTTGCAATATCACCAAGACGTATTCGTTTACCATCAACTGTAATAAGTGTAGATTCAAATGCTGCTACACTCTTCTCACCATTTAGTGTAGATATGTAAAGATGGCTTCCTTTCTGTTCTATGGTACCTATAGGGAAGATGGAGCTTAATCTACTTATGGCTCTATATACACTCTCTTTTTTTAAGCCATACACCAATAGTTTTTGATTGTCTATATTAATTAAAACTTCATCATCTGCATCACCTCTAATATCAATACCACTTAAATCTTTATATGCACTCAATTTACTCTTCATATCTTCAGCAATATTAAGAAGTCTTTTTTTAGGGACATTACCAGATATGGCAATTAATAAAAGAGGGAAATCATGTATTGTTATTTTAGCAATTGGTTCATCCATATCAGCAGGAAGATCACGTCTTACATTAGCTATAACATCTTTTACATCTCCAAGTACAAGCAAATTATCGCTACCTGATTTAATATCTGCTTTAATGTAAAAGAAACCATTTTGTATAACAGTATCTATATTTTCTATTTCAGAGATAGTTTTAATATCATCTTCAATATTTCTTACTGCCATTTTATCAAGTACATCAGCAGATGCCCCTGGATAACCACCAGTAATACTTATTTGATCTAGTGAAGATGGTGGAAATATCTCTTTTGGAATATCTCTATAAGCAAAAATAGAAAGAAGCAACATAAAAACCATTAAAATATGGTTTATAATTGGTCTATCTATGGCAAAAGTAATTACTCTTTTAATCATTAATCAGAGCCATCTATTACAAAAATAGTATCTGTCACTCTGTTTTTAAACTTCAGTGCTTCTACACTCTGCTGAAGTATGATTTTTTCTGCTTTAAGTGCCGATACTTCTCTTTGAACTTTATTGACTACTTTACTCTCACAATATATTTGATTACTCAAATATATTTTAATCATTGTCAATATAAGTACAATAGTCATAGATATAAATATAACAGAAACCATACCAAAGGTAATTCCATTTGGTCCAGACTTTTCTTTTTTCTCTTTCACTACTCTTCACCTGACGATAGTTTAAATTTGAAAGATCTTAATTTTGCAGATCTACTTCTTGGGTTGATTTTCAACTCCTCTTTACTTGCTGTAACAGGTTTACGAGAAAGAGCTTTTCCTAAAGCATGATTTTTACCACAGGTACAACGCATTGCTTGTGAGTCACATATACACGCCATACTCCACTTTTTAAAACGGTTTTTTACCAACCTATCTTCCAGAGAGTGAAAAGTAATAAGAGATACAATTTCACCTTTATAATGTTTTGCTTCTATAGCATCAAGAAGCCCCTCTATTTCACCCAACTCATTGTTCACCTCTATACGAATAGCCTGAAACATCAAAGTAGCAGGGTGTATTTTCCCTCCAGCAGGTATAATTTGCTTTGCTATTTCAGAAAGTTCTTTTGCACTCTCTATGGGTGCTTTTGACCTTGCTTCAACAACAGCAGCTGCCAATTTTCGGTAAGATCGTACTTCACCGTAAGTATCAAAAATATATTCCAATTTATCTTTAGAATATTCATTTACAACTTCATAGGCAGACAAAGGTGCAGAGCTATCCATACGCATATCTAAAGTTTCAGAAGTAAAAGAGAAACCTCTCTCTTTTTTGTCAAGCTGAAGAGATGATACACCAAAGTCTGCAAGTAGTGCCACTATTGGTGTTTCACTTAATATAGGCAATACGTTTGCAAAAGTACCTTTGTAAAGTTTACTTCGTCCTTTATATGGTTCAAGTCTATTTTTAGAAAATGCCAAAGCTTCATCATCTCTATCAATACCTATATGTCTAATATTTTCATACTTTTTAAGCATTTCAGAACTATGTCCTGCATATCCTAAGGTACAATCTACAAAATACCCCTCATTAACATCTTTAAAACTATCTAATACTTCATCTAAAAGTACTGGTATATGGGGAATTTCCACTTAGTTCCTTCACTATTCACTAATCAATATTCATTAATTTTAGTGTTATAATACCGAAATAATAATGAAAAGGCTAAGAAAATTATGGACAAGCACCTCATCGATGACATTAAACATATATCACTCTCTCTTTTCAATAAAAACTTTTTCTCTGTCTATCACGGCTCTATCTCTGCAAGATTATCTGCAAACTCTTTTCTTATTAATTCACAAGATACTATTTTAGATGAAGTTACAGAAGAGTCATTTGTAAAACTTGACTGCCAAAAAAGAGATTACAGATGGAGTTTGGCAAATTCAGATGCACAAATTCATGAACTTATTTACAAAACCATAGCAAATGCAAAATACATCAGTTATACTATGCCACCTTATGCAACTGCTTATTCATTAAAGCACGGCAAGGTATCACCTCAAGACTATTATGGTAAAAAAGTTTTAGGAGATTTAATTGTTTATGATCCTAAGAATATAGATGATTGGATAGAACGAGCTCCACATGAAATTCACCAATTTTTTAAAAAACATGATACACACCTTCTTCTCATAAAAGGTTTTGGTGTCATATCTTACGATAGAGATTTGACAGAGATGGCAAAAAAACTTTCTATTTTAGAAAACTCATGCCGTTTACTAGCTCTCTCTGCCAACCTTTAATTGTGGATATTTACAAATGCTTGAAATTATTGTTTTAACTATTTTTATTGCTACATTTACAAATTTAATACTCACACGATTACATATTCCCACCATTATAGGGTATATTACTACAGGTATCATTATTAGCTACCTTTTGCAACTATCTACAGCAAGTGACCATGAAGACTTACACATCATTGCAGAGTTTGGAATTGTATTTTTAATGTTTACTATTGGTCTTGAGTTCTCTATTCATCATCTTATCAAAATGAGAAAAGAAGTTTTCTTTTATGGTAGCATGCAAGTAGGCATAAGCATGATAATATTCTATATCATGGCAACATATCTTTTTAAAGTTGATATCAAATCATCCATTGTTATTGCTGCTGCCCTAGCTCTCTCTTCAACTGCCATTGTCCTTAAAATACTAAATAGTAACAGAGAGATAAACAAAGAGTATGGAAAACGCTCACTTGGCATTTTGATTTTTCAAGATATTATGGTTATACCTATTTTACTTATGATTACAATTATGTCATCAGACAATCTCTCACTCTCTTCACTTCTCTTCCAAACAGCCACAGATGCAATTTTACTATTTTTAGCTCTCTGGGCTTTTGGTAAATTCATTCTTGAACCATTTTTTAATGAAGTTGTAAAAAGTAACTCAAATGAAATATTTATTGGTTCCGTACTATTTGTGGTTATGGGAGCATCTGTACTTGCCCACTCTTTAGGCTTTTCCTACTCTTTAGGTGCCTTCATTGCAGGTATGATAATTGCTGAGACTCACTATAAACATCAAGTTGAAGCTGACTTAATACCATTTAGAGATTTACTTTTAGGTATTTTTTTCATAACTGTAGGGATGCAGATAGATTTCTCTATTATAGTAACTCATTATGTCACTATTTTGTCTCTACTTTTTCTCTTTACATTCGTAAAAACAACTATTATCTTTTTACTACTTATAAGAGCTACAGGCAAGAGAGTTGCAATGAAAACTGCTTTGTCACTTTTTCAGCTTGGAGAGTTTGGTTTAGTTATTTTTGAATTAGCCAGAAAAGAAAACCTCATAGATCCAACAGCTTCACAAATACTTATAGTTACTATTGCTATATCAATGGTCATGACACCATTTGTACTAAGAAATATATCATCTTTAACAAATTTACTACTAAGAGATAATGAAGATGCTCAGGAAGAGATATGTGGTCAGAATAGCATGCATGACCATATTATAGTGTTAGGGTATGGACGTTTAGGACGAAAAATATGTGCAAAATTGGACAAACATGCAGTAAAATATATTGCTATAGAGAACAATATATATAATGTTAAAGAGGCACAAAAAGAGGGTAAAAATGTTATATTTGGAAATGCTGCTAAAAAAAGTATTTTAGAATCTGTTAACATTCAAGAGTCTGCTGTAGTCATAGTTGCACTTGACAACTCTGAGAAACTACATCTAATTTGTGATGTACTAACACAAGTTGTAACAGATAGTAAAGTCATTATTAAAGTAGATAAATTTAAAGAGCGAGATGAACTTACAAAAGAGTTTCCAAAATATGAAATTATTGTAGGTACAGAAGAGATGGCAAGAGGTATGGTTGACTCTGTTTTAAAATGTAATGTCTAACGATTTAGTCAGTGTCACTTCTATAAAGCATAGTTTTGTTATACTTTGTGTTATTTTCATGATTAGGGTCTTAAATGAATCAAACAAAAAAAAGATTAAGTATTATAAACCTTGCCATATCTATTACAGATATTGAAACCATACAACTTCAAATTTTACAGCTTGGTCCATTGCGAGCAGATGATAAGATTCAGGAAATTCTCACTACACTTAAAGCTGAAAATTATGCTCAGGCACAAGGGCTTATTCAAACATATATAGACACACCTACGAAAGAGATACTTCAAAGAACATTCCAAAAAGAGAAAGAAAAAAGAACTATACAAGACAATAACACTATTGATGACTTTAATCTTTTTATAGAACCTGAAAATGGTGAAGAGATAAAAACTATGGATTTCGATGACATGCTTGCATTTAGTAACGAGATAGAAGAAGAAAAAGCTAAAAAAAGCATTGATTTTGACTCACTATTGAACATTCATAAAGATGATGTCTTACCAAATAATATTGATATAGATATTAGTCATCCTGAGTCAAAAACATTCTGGGATGAACCATCAAAATTAAATTTACACAATGACGATATAGAAAAAGATACATTTTTTGATACAGAAGAGAAGAAGATATATACTAAAATACCTGATACTGAAATTACTCTAAAAAAAGAGATTCCTAAAATAATAGATATAGAAACAAATATGGAAGAATCTATTGTCACAAACAAAATTGAAGCCACAGATAAAGAGCCTATTCAACAGATAGAAAAAGAAGAAATTCTAGAAGTTAATGAAGTTGAAAATATTGAAACTTTTGAAGAGCCTAAAGCTACCATAGAAAGAAAAGAAGAAATCACAGCAACAGAAAAAACAGAAAAAATAGTAAAACCGATAGAGCAGAGAAATAATAGTATAAAAGAGAGTAAAAGATATAAAGCTATTCCATATATAGATCAAAAGTTTAAAAATATGCATGTACAATATCCTCCTATTGAAGAGTCAAAAGAGAGATTTGCATCTGTAGATGCTTGGTTACTTAAAATTTCAAATGATGGATATAGTGAAGAGGAGATTGAAACTGTAATCAAAAAAATCGACTCACTATCTCTTGAAAAACGTGCAGAAGCAGCTCAGCTACTACTCATAACTGCTGCTACTGAGTCAAAATATGCACAGTTTAGACTAGCAAGAACACTTTACAAAGGTGAACTACTTCAAAAAAACCCAGCTGAATCCTTCACCCTCATTAACCGATTAGCTACAAACGATGATTACCCAGAAGCTATTTGTGATTTGGCACAATTTTATGAATATGGCATAGGTATAGACAAAGACAAGAAAAAAGCTGAACTACTCTACAAAGAGGCTATGAATCTTGGTATTCAAAGAGCCATAAATCATTATGAGAGAATACGAAAAGAGAATGGTGGTCTTTTTGCATTTTTGAAGAGATAAAATTTATATACCTCTAAATTTTCCCTAAACAAGTTTAGGGTTCCTTTACTTCCAACTTCTCTATTCCATCATAAGCAACTTTAATCATTTTATCTATCTCTTCGTATGTTATGGTGTAAGGTGGCATAAAATAAATTATGTGTCCAAGTGGTCTAAGAAGAACACCCTTACTTAGTGCATACTCATATATGCGTAAACCTATACGCTCTTTGGCATCGTAACCTTTAAGTTCAACAGCAGCAACCATACCTTGTTGTCTAACCTCTTTTACATTTGACAATTTTAAAAACTTTTCAAGCTTCTCTTTTATATAGATGGTTTTTTTCTCATTATCACCCAAAATATCATTCTGTTCAAATATTTCAAGAGTTGCCAAAGCAGCAGAACAGGCTAATGGATTTCCAGTATAAGAGTGTGAATGTAAAAAAGCTTTATGTTCATTGTAGTCACAATAAAATGCAGCATAAACTTCATTGCTTGTCATAACTACAGAGAGAGGTAAATAGCCTCCTGTCAAACCTTTAGATAGGGTCATGAAGTCAGGAGATATATTGGCATGTTCACAAGCAAACATTTTTCCTGTACGTCCAAAACCTGTCATGATTTCATCAGCAATGAGATGAACATTATATTTTTTTGTCAATACTCTTGCACCTACAAGATAGGCAGGATGATACATATGCATTCCCCCTGCTCCTTGTATAAGAGGTTCAAGTATAAACGCTGCAATTTCATTAGATTTTTTTTTCAATACCTCTTCCAAAACTTCTAATGCTTCTTTTGCAGCCTCTTCACTCTGGTCTTTTGGTACAGCTACTTGCATATTTGCTATGAGCAGTGGTTCATAAGTCTCTTTGTAGAGTGCTACATCACCCACAGAAAGAGCCCCAATAGTTTCACCATGATATGAGTTTGTCAAAGAGAGAAAAAGCGGTTTACGCTCTCCACCATTCAAATGAAAATGGTAACTCATTTTTAGTGCAGCTTCAACGGCACTTGAACCATTATCAACATAAAATACCTTTTTTAACTCTATAGGTGTAATATTTACAAGTTTATGAGCCAATTCAACAGCTGGTTCATGTGTAAATCCTGCTAAAAGTACATGTTCAAGAGTATCTAGCTGTGCTTTAATATTGTTGTTAATATGTCTATTTGCATGTCCAAAAAGGTTTACCCACCACGAACTAACAGCATCAATATAACTATTGCCTTCAAAATCATAAAGGTATATACCTTTGGCAGATTTTATAGGAATTAGAGGCAAAGTTTCATGATCTTTCATCTGTGTACATGGATGCCAAATTACTTCCAAGTCACGTTGCATCATTTCAGTGTTTTTGTGTAGCATACTGTTTTCACACTCCAATTCATTAGCGATAAGCTTATTTTAGGTAAAATTATACAAATTTTTCGATAGAAGGTAGATGAAGTATGATTAGTTGGATGCAAAAACACAATAAATATCTGGTATGGACCATTTGGGTAGCAACCATCGCATTTATAGGTGCTGGTTTTGTAGGTTGGGGAAGTTATAACTTTGGTGCAAAAGCAGGAAATATTGCAAAAGTAGGAAGTATTGAAATTCCACAAAGTAAACTTAACATGGTTTACAGTGACGTATATGAGCAAACCAATCAAATGATGCAGGGTAAACTTGATGACAAACAGGCAAAAGAGTTGGGTCTTATAAAACGTGCATTTGCTACTATCAACACACAGGCAAAAATACTTAATTTTGCAAAAGATGCAGGAATTATAGTCTCTGACAAAGAGATTGCCAATACTCTTGAAAGCATTAAATCATTTCAAAAAGATGGCATGTTTAACAAGGCAATTTACCAATCTTACCTAAATGCCAGAAGACTTAAGGCAAATGTATTTGAAGAGAGACTTAGAGAAGATCTTAAAATCAGTAAAACTATTGCCCTTCTAACAGTCGAAGCACTTCCACTAGAAATGGAGACTGTTTCATCTGCTATGAATGTTGCTGATAAACTTGCATATACTGTATTGACATCAAACGATGTGAACTTTACTCTTGATGAAACAAAGTTAAAAACTTTCTGGGAGACACAGAAAGAGAATTATATGACAAAAAAAGCATATGATTTTTCAGTAATTTGGACTGAGAGTAATGGCACAACTGTAACAGATGAAGAGCTAAAAACATTTTGGGAAGCAAATACATTTAACTATGTTGGAGCAGATGGAAAACAACTATCTTTTGATGATGCAAAAAAGCAAGTAAGTTCTGATTTGAAACTCAAAAAAACAAAAAAATCTGCTCAAAAAAGTTATATTGCATTCAAGAAAGGGAAAATAAAAAGTTCTGAAACACTTACTCTTGAGTTAAATGATCCTAAATTTACAAAAGAAATTTGGAATGAAATTCAACAAAAAAATATAGGTGATATTATTAAACCAAAAATAGTTGCAAACAAATATGCAACACTTAAAATAGACAGTATAAAAGAGCCTAAGGTAAAAACTTTTGAAGAAGCAAAAGATGAAGTGAGTCTAATTTTCACTATTGAGACAAAAAAAGATGCACTCTCTAAGCTTGCAGAAGAGACACTTAAAAACTTTGATGAGAGTAATGCAACACAATCAGATTTTGTCACTTTAGAGAAACATGATAATATGAAATTATTAAATTTACAAGAAAGCTTACAATTTTTACAAAAACTCTTTACATCTACAAAAGAAAAGGGTATCATAAGCTTATCAGATAAAGTTATAGTATATAGTGTAATTGAGCAAAAACTACTGCCACTAGACGATAACAAAACAGATGTTGTAAAACAGACTGTTAATCAAGTAAAACAAAATATATTCGAATCTAACCTCATAAAAGTTTTAGATAAAAAATATCCTACGGAAGTTTACATGGAAGGACTTACAAATTGAGTGACACAATTTTAGCTATTGACATCGGTTCCACTAAAATTTGTGCAATCATTGCTGAAATCAATGATGGGAAAATAGAGATACAAGGACATGGTATCTCTAAATCTCAAGGAATAAAAAAAGGTGCCATAACAAATATTGAACTTGCATCTAAATCTATCAAAAAAGCCATCAATGATGCCAAACGTATTGCGGGGAGCAACATTTCATCTGCTACAGTCTCCATCTCAAATGCTTATGCAAAGAGTCTTAACTCTACAGGAATTGTAAACATACCACATAAAGATATCTCTATAAAAGAGATTAACCGTGTAATGCAAACAGCACTTTACAATGCAAATGTACCAAATGAGTATGAAGTAATTCATGTACTTCCATATAATTTTAGAGTAGATGACCAAGATTATATAGAAGATCCATTTGGCATGAATGCTTCACGCATGGAAGTTGATGTTAACATTATTATGACTCAAAAGTCTAACCTTTCAAATCTCAAAAAAGCTGTACGTTCAGCTGGTGTTGAGATGGAGGGCATTGTTCTTAGTGGTTACGCTTCAGCTATTGCTACTATGGACGAAGATGAGAAAGAGCTTGGTGTAGCGGTCATAGATTTAGGTGGTCAAACATCAAACCTTGTCATACATACAGGTAATTCCATAAGATATAATGATTTCCTTGGCGTAGGTTCAAACCATATTACTAATGATCTTTCTATGGCACTTCATACACCTCTGCAAATAGCAGAAGGTGTAAAAATACGTCATGGTAACCTTATAGAGACTAGTAATGAAGTAATAGAACTCCCAATTATTGGTGACGAAGAGAACCGTAATGGTGTATCTTTAGAGATTGTACACAGTGTTATATTTTCACGTGTTGAAGAGGCACTAATGATACTAGCAAAATCGCTTGAAAAATCTGCACTTAAAGAGCAGATAGGTGCTGGTATTATTCTTACTGGTGGTATGACAAAACTTAAAGGAATCAGAGAATTAGCACAATCAATTTTCCCTGCACTTCCTGTACGTATTGCATATCCAAACAATATTAACGGACTATTTGAAGAGCTTAAAGATCCAGCATTCTCAACTGTAATAGGTTTGCTTTTATACAAAGCAGGAAGTCATACTCAGTATGAGATAAATTTCCAACAAGAGTTACTGCACTCCAAAACAGGATATGAAGAGAATTTGAGTGATATTAAAATTGCTAATACAATTCATTCAGTGGAAGATAATAAAGTAACAAAAGAGTCAAAACAAGAGATTCATAGGAAGTCAAGTCTAAATAAAGAGGATTCAATAGTTTTTGATGATCTGCCAGACGTAGGAGAGGGAAATAGTAATCCGTTCAAAAAATTAGCTAATTGGGCAAAGCAACTTTTTTAAGTTAATTTAAATATATCAAGTAAAGGAAAAGAAAATGGAAGAGTTTGAAATAGATATAGTAGAAGCAAAATGTACCACAAACGGTGCAAAAATAAAAGCAATTGGTGTAGGTGGTGGTGGTGGTAACATGATTAACCACATGATTAGTGAAGGTATTCACAGTATTGATCTTATTGTTGCAAATACAGATGCACAGGCACTTGACTCATCTCTAGCACCATATAAGATGCAACTAGGAATTAATGCGACAAGAGGTCTTGGTGCAGGAATGGTTCCAGACAAAGGTAGAGAAGCTGCACTTGAGAGTTTTGAAGATATTAAAGAGATGCTTGAAGGTTCAGACATTGTATTTATCTCTGCTGGTCTTGGTGGTGGTACTGGTACAGGTGCTGCACCAATCATTGCTCAAGCTGCAAAAGAGATTGGTGCTTTAACTGTTTCTATTGTTACTTCTCCTTTTAAATTTGAAGGTAGAAAAAGAACAAAACTCGCAAAAGAGGGTTTGGAAGAGCTTAAACGTGAATCTGACTCTATTATTGTTGTTCCAAATGAGAAACTTCTTTCTATAGTTGAGAAAAATCTTGGTATTAAAGAGAGTTTTAGAATGGTAGATGATATTCTTGCTCAAGCTGTTGGTGGTATTTCAAAAGTTATTTTATCTCATGGTGAAAATGACATCAACCTTGACTTTGCCGATGTTAAAACTGTAATGGGTCACAGAGGTCTCGCTCTTATGGGTGCTGGTTACAGTACAGGAACAAATGCAGCTTACGATGCAGCAAAAGCAGCTATTGAGTCTCCACTTCTTGACAACATCTCTATTGATGGTGCTATGGGTGTACTTGTACACTTTGACATTCACCCAGATTATCCTATTATGGAAATTGGTGAAGCTATGAATATTGTTGAAGAGAGTGCAGATGAGGATGCATCTGTAATTTTCGGTACAACTACAGATAAAAATATGGATATTGATGAAGTACGTATTACAATTGTTGCAACAGGTTTTGAAGACAAAAATGCCATTGCTGAACCAGTAACAAGAACACAACCTACGCTTACTGAAGTAAATACTACCATCAATACTTTAGGAAATAGAAGAATGATAATGGGTTCTGACTACAGTGACCATGAAGATATTTTAGATGTACCAACTTTCCTTAGAAAGCAGATGGACTAAAATTACTATTTAAATTAAAACAAACTTCCTTTCAGAAGTAAGAGAGACTCTTCCCTCTCTTACTTCATCTACAAAACAAACTTTAGCAATCTTCTTTAATAAAAAACTATATATTTTTTTGCTATTATTACCCAAATAACTTTCTTTAGGAAATCAAATATGAAACATATTAAAAAACTTTCAACTATAGCTGCGGCTACAGGTTTAGGTGCTCTTTTGGCTACTGGTTTAACAGGTTGTATGGGTGATAGCAATAACCAACAACAGGAACAGAAAAAAGCAAAAGGTGCTTTTGTAATTATTGAAGAGACTGCCAAAGGAAAATACAAAATTAAAGATGAGTTCCCAGCAGATGAGACACGCATAGTACTCAAACAACTTGATGGTGTAGAGCGTGTTCTTACAAAAGAGGAGATGGATAAACTTGTAAAAGAGGAGTCTGCCAAAATTGACAATGGTACTTCTACTCTAACACAGAAAAATCCTGAAGTTTCTCAAGGTATGGGTCTTGGTTCTGTTCTACTTTCAAGTATTGCAGGGGCAATGATTGGTTCTTACATTGGAAACAAGCTTTTTGGAAATCAAAACTTTCAAAACAACCGTAAAGCAGGATACAAATCTCCATCAACATATTCAAGAAGTAAAAAAAGTTTTAACAAACCTAGAAAAAGAGCAACATCTAAAAGATCTGGTTTCTTTGGTGGAAAAAGAAGCTCAACAAGAAGAAGCTCTTTTGGAGGTTAAAATATGATAACTTTACAAAAAACTGCTCCTCTCGATAAAGAGTATTTAGAATCTTTAGGTTTTGTATGGCATACAGACAGTGACGAAACATCTTACATTTCAAATGAACTTATTGTCATCTCCGAAGATGAGGCAGAAGCTTATTATGAGGCAACAAATGAGCTTTATGACATGTATGTTGAGGCAGCTGAATATGTGATTGAAAATAATCTTTTCCATGAAATAGGTATTCCATTTAATCTCATTGATGCCATTAAAGAGTCTTGGGAAAATGATGTACACTGGCACCTTTACGGTCGTTTTGACTTAGCTGGTGGTATTGATAACAAACCTATTAAACTACTAGAGTTCAATGCCGACACACCTACTGCACTCTTTGAAACAGCTATTATTCAATGGGCTATGCTAAAACAGAATGGCATGGAGGAGGAGAGTCAGTTTAACACTCTTTATGAATCTTTAGTTGACAACTTTAAGAGGCTTGTAACACTTGAAGAGGATGTATCTGAGTTTGAAGACAAATATGATGATTGGAACTTTCTTTTCACCTCCATTAAAGACAATGAAGAGGAAGAAAATACTGTTAAATTACTTCAACACATAGCAGCTGATGCTGGATTTAACACTGAATTTGCCTACATTGATGATGTTGAGTTTTCAGCTGAAGATGGTATTTTTTATAATGATACCAACTATGAACTATGGTTCAAACTCATACCTTGGGAAGATATTGCATTAGAAGAGTCTGACTTAGCTATGCTTTTGACAAATATTATTAAAAATCAAAAAGCTATTATCTTTAATCCAGCATATACTCTTCTGTTTCAAAGTAAAGGTTTACTAAAAATCTTATGGGATCTCTACCCAAATCACCCTCTTCTACTTGAAACATCTTTTGAGCCACTAAAGAGCCAACAACAGGTGGAGAAACCTATATTTGGAAGAGAAGGTGGGTCTGTAACTATCATAGATGAAAACAATCATAAGGTAGAGGCTGTAGAAGGTGATTACAATAGTCACAAAATGGTTTATCAGGCATATACCAAACTCCCAACAGATTCAAATGGTTTGAGTTATCAGGCTGGTGTTTTCTATGCTTACGAAGCTTGTGGATTAGGCTTTAGAAAAGGTGGAAAAATTTTAGATAATATGTCCAAATTTGTAGGGCATACTGTCCAAATATAAACTACTTACTAACTCTATTTTGATATTTATGCTCTAATAATATATTGTACAGCTGGAGCTGTACAACAAGTAAAAATTATTGCTTATCTAACGAGAGTTCTACATCTGAGATACTTAGAGATTTTGCAAAATAATATCCTTGAAAATAGCGGCAACCCAACTCTTTTAGTTTCTCATAATGTTCTTTCTTCTCTACACCCTCAGCTATAACTTCCATACCTAAAAGTCCACCAAGATAGATGATTGATTTTACGATCTGTATATCTTTTTCATTCTCAAACATATTGATAACAAATGATTGATCTATCTTTATCTGATCAAGGGGAAATGTTTTTAGGTACTGAAGCGATGAAAATCCTGTTCCAAAATCATCTAAAGAGAGCTTAAACTTTAATACATTAAGTTCTTTCATCTTGTTGGCAACCATATCTTGATGTTTTACAAAAAGTGTTTCTAAGAGTTCCAGCTTGATTTTAGATGCATCTATCTCATATTTTAAAATCAATGCTTTTAAATTATTTACAAAACTATCTTTAGCAAATTGTTTCGCACTTACATTAACTGAAATCATTAAATCTTTTGTTTTTTCATTGTTTTGCCATTGTTTGAGTTGCTTGCAAACAGCTTCTAAAACCCAGTCACCTATATCTACAATCAAATCTGTTCTTTCAGCTATGGGTATGAAATCACTTGGTGGTAATAAGCCAAGTTTTGGATGTCTCCATCGTATTAAAGCTTCCAAGGCATAAATATTTTGATCTTTATTGTATTGCGGTTGATAAAACAATTCAAACTGATTTTCCTCCAATGCAACAAGTAAACTTTCAAAAATATTAAATATTTTTTTGGTATATACTTCATTAGATTTATTAAAATAGGTAATTTTTTGATGATTTTCTCTACCAGTTTCCAGAGCAATATTCGCATGTCTTAAAAGTTTATGAGCATCTATCTCTTTTTTAAAGACATCTATACCCACATAAAGATCTGGCTTTAAACGTTTGCCATCAATACTAATATTATCAGACAATATCACCATAATTGCATCTGCAATATTTTGCACTTTTAGAAGCACTTCATTCTTATCAACATCAATCTCTTGGTAATAAAGTACAAAATCACCACTACCAATATGAGCATTTAAACTGCTATCACTAAAATTTTCTTTTATCTTTTTTGCAAGTTCTCCCATTAGAAGATCACTATATCTATATCCATATGCATTATTGATTGATTTTAAGTTTATCAATTTTATATAAAACATACTGTTCCAATTTAACTGATCTTTTTTTAATTTTTTATCCAATGATTTTATTAAACCATTTTGATTTAAAAAACCTGTCAATGCATCATATTGGCTTATAAATGCAAGTTGTTTTTCTGCCTGTTTTTTTTGCTGTATAAAATCTACTATCTTGGTAAACATAAAGTTTATCTCTTCATAAAGTTTACCAATCTCATCATCATAATAACCCTTAACTTTATACTCTTTTATCTCATCTTTAAACTCTATTTTTTCTAAGAAATCTACAAGATATAAAATTGGGCGACTAAAATGTTTTGCATATTTAGTAGCCAAGAAAAATGAAATACTTAAAAATAAAAATAGAAGAAACAGAAACATAAAAAAATTATTTTGAAAAATCTGCCATAAAGTTTCAGTCTTGAATTCAAAGTAGAGTTCCCCATAATATTTATTGTGATAAAATAGTTTGTCTTGTGTTGAAAAATTTTCTTCTGTATCTACCTTGTTTGGAGCTATGTATTTAAAAATTTTCTTTTTATCTTCATTGTAAAGTATTACTTTCCGAATCCGTCTAAATGAGTGAAGTTTTGTTGTAAGGTCAGTCGCGGTATTTACATCATCAAGTAAAATAAGCCGCACAAAATCTTGAGATAAAACATTTGTAATATTTCTTGCAAGAAAAACACGCTCCTCTTTTTGATTGTATATATACCAATTTATAAAAAGTACGTAGCCACTCAAAACAACTATAGAGATAAGCAAAAATATAGCTCTTATGAACTTTTTTTGTATAGAACCCTCATAAGTTGCTATTTTCATCTTACAACTTGTTTACTTTTGTTTCAATTGGAAGATGTTTATCATTGCCCCATTCAAGCCAAGAGCCATCATAAACAGAAGCATCATAACCCAGTTTTTTCAATACCAAAAAATTCATAGCTGCATCGGCACCATCCTCACAATACAGAACAATAGGTTTATCATGGGGCAATTTTATATATAGTTTTTTCAATGTTTCAAAATTTTTGATAACACTTTTTGTACCATTTTTCTCGTAAGTCAAACTTCCTGGTAAATTAAAAGCTTTAGGGATATGTCCATATTTTTTTGCATGTGACTTCTTACCAACATAAAATTCAAATGGGCGTCCGTCAATAAGATATATTCTATCAACAGAAGTCAAAATATCAAGTTTTGTTTTTAAGATTCTATTATTAATCTTAGGTACAAAATCACTATATTTCGGCTTATGCATTTTCTTACTTATAGGGAATTCATCTTTTTTCCAATTTCCAAAACTTACC
>Ga0256827_10000736_pt1 | contig 20599 bp, 16 predicted proteins | sample CV84metaG_FD_185977 | JGI IMG/M metagenome (GOLD analysis project Ga0256827, IMG submission 185977) | Hydrothermal vent microbial communities from East Pacific Rise, Pacific Ocean - CV84 | ecosystem: Environmental > Aquatic > Marine > Hydrothermal vents | place: Pacific Ocean: East Pacific Rise... | reverse complement strand
AGCCAATAGCCAATAAAAAAACAAATGATATCAAACAAAGCAGGAATACAGCATATAGCCGAATTATTTATTCGTGAAGGGATAGAACATATTGTGATATCTCCGGGGAGTCGTAATGCGCCTATGATGCTTACTTTTCCTGAGTATACTGAGCTTAAATGTTATAGCATAGTGGATGAGCGTAGTGCCGGCTTTTTTGCACTTGGCATGGCTCTGAAACTGCAGAAGCCTGTGGTATTAAATTGCACCTCTGGTTCGGCCTTATTAAATTATGCGCCTGCCATAGCCGAAGCGTATTACCAAAATATTCCTTTGATAGTGCTTTCAGCCGATCGCCCGGCGCATTTAATTGATTGTGGCGACGGACAATGTATCAGGCAAGATGATGTGTTTCATAATTTCATACGCAAAAGTGTACATCTGCCCGAAAATCCCTCTTCAAAAGAAGATATTTTGAATTATCAGAAGTTAGTTCTGGAAGCTGTTAATCATAGCCTGTCTCCTATCCCGGGCCCCGTGCATATCAATGTGCCTCTTGCTGAGCCTATTTACGACACACAGCCCAAGAAAGCGCTTGAACTTATTACAAACCATACGACTACACATCATACAAATCATATCGAAGAGAAGCTTCGAGAGCTAAAGAACCTTTGGAATACATCAGCTAAAAAACTTATTCTTATCGGACAACAAGCTCAGGATATTGAGTTGAATCAGCATATACAGAAATTATCTGAACGTGAAGATGTGGTGATCATGACCGAAACAACCTCTAATATCGCAACAGATAGGGTGATCAAACATATTGACAGAGTGTTAAGCCAGCTTAATAATGAGAATGATGTAGCACTCTTACCTGATTTATTGATTACCGTGGGCGGTCATATAGTGAGTAAAAAAATAAAAGCATATCTACGGAAAGAGATAAAATACCAACATTGGCATATCGGAGAAAATACCCAGATTAATGATACATTCTTTCATTTAGATAAGCATATACAACACAATGCTAATGATATACTTAGCACACTATCCGAAACAAGCATCCCATCCGATAGTACTTATCGAAAAAAATGGATGGAGCTATCGGATAAAGCCGAAGTATTACATTGGGAATACATTAAAAAAGCCCCCTATTCCGACCTCTTAGTCTTTGAAACGATTAGGAAATCTTTAGAAGATAAAAGAATAAATCTCCATTTTTCCAATAGTACGCCCATCCGTTATTCTCAGTTATTCAAATACGGAAACAACATCCGTATCGACTGTAACAGAGGTGTGAGCGGTATAGATGGCAGCGTATCAACCGCTTTGGGTGCCAGTACCATTCAACAGGAAATCACTTGTTTAATCACGGGTGAGTTAAGTTTCTTTTACGATAGCAATGCCCTATGGAATAAATATTTACATCCGGGCTTTCGTATTATTGTAATAAATAATGGCGGCGGTGGCATATTTAGGTTTATTGATGGCCCCATGCAAAGCCATCATTTAGATTATTTTGAAACACCACATCAGCGGTCTGCCAAGTCCTTAGCCTTAGAAAATAGCCTGGAATACCATAGTTGTGAAAACATAAAGAATTTAGAGGTATCTTTACAAAGATTCTTTAAAATTGAAACTAAAGCTAAGGTATTAGAGATATTTACACCCCGTGAAGAGAATGATAAGATACTAAAATCCTATTTCTCTTTTCTAAAAACAAGTCAGGCTATTGAATAATAAACGACATTATAAATTGGGAATGTTATTTCCTCCTGCTGCCCGAACAGCCGGAACTGTATTTATATTAATAGGTGTCTATATGATTATCTACCCGTTTATTTCTGAAATCGACTTAAATGTATTTGGTGGATTTTTGCCATTGCTCATTGGTATATTTATGGTCAGCAGCACAAATGGTGTTCTTTTAGATATCGAAAATAGAACTTTTAAAAACTATACTAACATATTTGGCTTTAAACAAGGAAGTTGGAAATCTATGAATCCCTATCCTTATATCACTCTATTACGCCATCAAGTATCTACTTATGCCCATAGCAAATCGAACAGAACAGCTCAAACCAGTAGTGATTTATACTACGATATTTATTTAATTGATGCTTCTAAGAGACATAAAACTCATATACAACGTACTAAAGACCAAGAAGAAGCCAAAGAAAGTATTCGACAGTTAGCCGATTTGCTGGATGTTGAAATAATAGTATCCAAGCCTTAAGTATTCATCTTATTTCACTCTTTTTCAATTCTTTATATATTTTATGGGGCTTATTGATAAAATAAGCGTACTTTTGCCGCCGTTAAAAAAATATATGACATTTAAAGAACTCAACATTATAGAACCTATCCTTAAATCGCTCAGCGAAAAAGGATATGAAAAACCCAGCCCCATTCAGGCTCAATCAATTCCCATATTATTACAAGGTAAAGACCTTTTAGGATGCGCCCAGACAGGCACCGGAAAAACCGCTGCTTTTGCCATTCCTATCTTACAACATTTATATCAAAATAAATATCAGGAAAAAACCAGTGGCCGTAGAAAGATAAAGGCCTTAGTCGTCACCCCTACACGTGAACTGGCTCTGCAAATAGCAGACAGTTTTACCGCTTATGGCAAACACACAGGTATTAAAAACACCGTTATTTTTGGCGGTGTAAAACAGTTACAACAAACACAGGCATTACGCAAAGGCGTGGATGTATTAGTCGCCACACCAGGCAGGCTTCTGGATTTAATCAACCAGGGATTTGTGAGCCTCAAGCATGTACAGTATTCGGTATTAGACGAAGCCGATCATATGCTGGACATGGGCTTTATCCACGACATCACTAAAATCATTGATTTACTCCCCGAAAAGCGTCAATCGCTGTTTTTCTCAGCTACCATGCCTCCCGAAATAGTAAAACTCTCGAAAAAGATATTGGGAAACCCTGAAAAAGTAACCATCGAACCGAAACAAACTACGGCTGAGAGAGTGGAGCAATCCTTATACTTTGTAGCTAAAAAGAATAAAACCAAGCTTTTAAGCCATTTATTGAACTGGGAAAAAGTAGAGACTGCTTTGGTATTCTCCAGAACCAAACATGGTGCCGATAAAATAGTGCGGTCTTTGGCTAAAGAAAAGATACATGCGGCTGCCATTCACGGTAATAAATCACAGAACCAACGCCAGCGTGCTTTAAACGACTTTAAAAAAGGCAAGGTAAAAATCCTGATTGCTACCGATATTGCTGCCAGAGGTATTGATATAGATGAGCTGCCCTATGTGTTTAACTTCGATTTACCCAGCGTTCCGGAGACCTATATCCACCGTATTGGAAGAACAGGCAGAGCCGGCCATAGCGGTATCGCTATTTCGTTTTGCGATGGCGACGAAGCTGTTTATCTGCGCGACATCCAAAAGCTTATTGGTGAAACCATTGAAGTGGTTAAAGAGCATCCTTATACAGAAAAAGGCTTAGACGAAAACACCAAGAAAAGCCCCCAAAAGCCCCGAAATCATCAAAACAAAAGGTGGTCGACAAAACCATCTGCAGGCGGAAGAAACAATAAAAACCGTCGTTTTAGCAAAACCCGAAACAGGAAGTAATACATCTTCCGGCTGATAATTTTTCAATCTACAGAAGCTTAGATAGATATGACTCTTTGTTATTAAAGAATAATTAGATAATATGGAAGTTAAGATGTTAATTAAATTTGTAAATTTGCAAACTTTTTAAGAGCGATAAGCAATAATAATATTTCAAGATGATTACAGTACAAGATTTAAGAATACAATTTGGTAAAAGAGTTTTATTCCAGGATGTAAATATGAAGTTTACGGCAGGCAACTGCTATGGTATCATTGGCGCCAATGGTGCGGGTAAATCCACCTTACTAAAAGCCATCTCAGGCGAAATAGAATCGAGTAAAGGCCATATCAGCCTGGGCTCGGGTGAGAGATTATCTGTATTAAGCCAGGACCACTTTGCCTTTGATGAATTCACAGTCCTGGATGCTGTAATGAAAGGCCATAGCGAGCTTTGGGATATTATGACAGAGAAAGATGCCATTTATGCCAAAGCCGATTTTAGCGATGCCGATGGTATAAAAGCCGCTGAACTGGAAGAGCAGTTTGCCGATATGGATGGCTGGAATGCCGAAAGCGATGCGGCCTCTCTCCTAAGTGCTTTGGGCATTAAAGAGGAATTCCACCATACTTTAATGAAAGATATGAGTGGTAAACAAAAGGTAAGAGTGCTTTTAGCTCAGGCTCTTTTTGGCAAACCCGATAACCTCTTATTGGATGAGCCTACCAACGACCTTGACTTAGAAACAGTATCGTGGTTAGAGAATTATTTGGCCAACTATGAGAATACTGTTTTGGTAGTATCTCACGACAGACACTTCTTAGATACCGTGAGTACCCATACGGTAGATATCGATTTTAATAAGATTCAAATATTTGCCGGTAATTATAGCTTCTGGTATCAAAGTAGTCAGTTAGCCCTTAAGCAACAGCAGATGCAGAATAAAAAGGCCGAGGATAAGAAAAAGGAACTACAGGAGTTTATTTCTCGTTTTAGTGCCAATGTGAAGAAATCGAAACAAGCTACCAGTCGTAAAAAGATGATTGAGAAACTCAACATCGAAGATATCACACCTTCTACCCGTCGATATCCCGGTATCATCTTTACGCCGGAGAGAGAAGCCGGTGATAAGATACTTGAGGTAAGCGGATTACAAGCCAGTGTTGATGGCAAACTATTGTTTAAAGATGTAGATTTCTACGCCAATAAAGGTGATAAGATCATCTTTTTATCAAAAGATCCACGTGCTATGACGGCTTTATTCGAGATTATTAACGGCAAAAAAGAAGCCGATGCCGGCAAATACGAATGGGGCCAAACCATTACTTCTGCCTACCTGCCTTTGGATAACTCAAAATATTTCAACTCCGATTTAGATCTCTTCGACTGGCTTTGCCAGTTCACCGATGATACTACCGATTTGTATATCAGAGGCTATTTAGGTAAGATGCTTTTCTCCGGCGAAGAAATTCATAAGAAAGTAAGTGTGTTATCAGGAGGAGAAAAGATGCGTTGTATGATCTCGAAGATGATGCTGATAAATGCCAATGCCATTGTTCTGGACACACCTACCAACCACCTGGATCTGGAATCTATTCAGGCCTTCAATAATAATCTGATTAAATATCCGGGTAATGTCTTTATGGCTTCACACGACCACGAATTCATCCAGTCGGTTTGTAACCGTATCATCGAACTCACCCCTAATGGTATCATTGATAAACTAATGGATTACGATGATTATATCTCTAATGAGAAAATACAGGCACTTAGAGAGGAAATGTATAGGTAATTATGAATTATGAATTGTTTAATTACGAATCAGAGCCAAAGGCCAACAGCCAACAGCTAACGGCCAATAGCTAACAGCCAAAGGCTAACAGCCAACAGCCAACAGCCAACAGCCAACCACCACTAAGACAACATCTTCAACATATTAACCTCGGTAGCTGACAGGAAGCGCCATTTGCTGCGAGGCAGGTCTTTCTTGGTGAGGCCTCCGAACTTCACTCTATCGAGCCTAAGTACTTTATAGCCAAAGTGTTCAAAAATACGACGTACGATTCTGTTTCTGCCGGAATGTATTTCTATCCCAATTTCTTTAGAGGAGATATTCCCAACAACAGCAACGGCATCGGGTTTAATGAAACCATCATCCAGCTCAATGCCTTCTTTAATGCTTTCTAAATGGGTTTTAGTCAGGTTTTGATCTAATGATACCTGATAAATCTTTTTGATATTATGTGAAGGATGGGTAAGCTTTTTGGCCAACTCGCCATCGTTGGTGAACAACAATAATCCGGTGGTATTTCTATCTAATCGGCCTACAGGATATATTCGCTCCTCTACCGCTTTTGATACCAGGCTCATCACTGTTTTACGCTCAAAAGGATCGTCCATAGAGGTGATAAAACCTTTGGGTTTGTTCAGTAATACATACACCAGCTTTTCGCGTTGTAAGGTCTTACCATCAAACTGAACCATATCGGTTGGAGCTACTTTATGCCCCATCTCTTTCACCACTTCCCCGTTAACACGCACCAAGCCGGCAGCAATATGTTTATCAGCTTCTCTGCGACTACATACACCGGAATGGGCCAGATATTTATTCAACCTAATACTGGCTTCTTCCTTAGCTTTGGGAGCAGAAGGCACTTTATCGGTATTTGGCTTTTTGGCTTTGGGCTTAGGTTTAGAATACTCTTTGGGCTCTTTCTCCAAAGGTAAATCTTCGGTTTTATGCTTATAATATTTTTTAAATCCTGAGGGCTTGTTCATTTGATTGTTTTTTATGACTGCAAAAGTACGCTTTTATTGATAACGAAGTGTTTGGTCTTCAAACTGCACTTTATCCTCTTTAGTAACTTTATAACCTAATTCCTGAACGACTTTCCCATTTACTTTCACCACACCTGCCTCAATATACATATCGGCATCACGGCGGCTACAAACACCGGCATGAGCCAGATATTTATTCAGTCTGATAGTACCATCATCTTTAGCTTTTCGCTTAAAGCTCCCTTTAGGCTTTCCCTGAGCACCGGATTTGGAATAGGGCTTAGAAGCTTTCTCCGGTCTGTTATTTTTTGTTTTTGATGTATAGGTTCTTTTATTTCCTGAATGTCTGTTCATGGTATCTGTTTCTTAATTTTCTTACTCTGCAAAAGTATTGTTTTTATCAATAGGCCGAGACTTTTAGATCATCTATCACAAGCGAAGTAAATAATCAAATAAAAAGGCATTTACATGAGTGGTGCTGTGAGTCGTGCTACTGATTCAAAGAGTTTATTTTTTATGGAACGCTTACGCCATTGGCTCAAGACAATCAAATCGGCATCTTGTTTGTCTTTTTCAAATTGCTTCTCTAAATCGGCATTGATAGCCTGGTCGTAGATCAGTGTATTCACCTCAAAATTATGTGCCAGGCTGCGATAATCAAAATTGGCAGTTCCTACCATGCTAAACATCTCATCCACTAATAATATCTTGGCATGGATAAAACCTTTTTGATAGAAATATACTTTGATACCATCATGTAATAATTGCTCCACATACGAACGGGCACTCATCTGAACAAAGGTAGAATCGGTAATTCCGGGAAGGATGATCTCTATATCAACACCTCCCAGAGCTGCATTCTTCAGTGCCATCAAAAGTGTGTCTTCCGGAATAAAATAAGGGCTCACCAGCTTAATGCTTCTTTTGGCAGTGGTAATGGCTGTAAAATAAGCATTTAACACATTGGCGGCATCACTCTCGGGACTATTGGTGGCTATCTGCACATAAGCCCCTTTTCTTTCTTGAGTATCAGGGAAGAAAGGTTCCAGATCTTTAAATATGTGCTTACTAATCATATACCTGTCCACTAAAAAGATGGCTTGAAACATTTTTACCGATTCTCCCTCTATCTTTAAATGCGTATCGCGCCAAAAGCCTTTTTCCTGATAGCTGATTAAATATTTATCCGAAATATTAATACCGCCGGAATACACCATCTTACCATCGATAAGGATGATCTTACGGTGGTTCCTATGGTTTATTTTATTGGTGAGTGTTGGGAAATGTACAGGACGGAATATTAAAACTTCTACCCCATTCTCTTTTAAGGCCGAAATAGAAGCATCGCTGTATTTTCTACTGCCTATACCATCCAAAATTAAAATCACATTCAATCCTGCCTGACTCTTTTTAATCAGGATATCTTTAATTCTGTCGGCAACCACCCCATCTTCAAAGATGTAGTATTGCATATGAATAAACTGTGTAGCAGCTTCTAAATCCTTATATATTTCCTCGTATAGATCATTGCCATTATGAAAGATGCTGATATGGTTATTAGATGATATAAACGATTTGTTTTTTCGTAATAAAAGCGTGATGAGCTTGCGGAACTCCAATAAATAACTATCGTCGATAGCGGTTGAAGACTGAATATGATTTATTTGCGAATTAACAATTTGATTCATTTGTTGCAATTCTTTAAAATGCAACTTCCTGAATATCCATCTTCGGGTAACCCTTTGTCCAAATAATAAATACAATATAATTCCTAAAAAAGGAATCAGAATCAGTACCATCACCCAGCTCAGTGTACTCACAGGATTCCTGTTCTGTAAAAGCGTTTTAATGATTAAGTAAATCACAAAAGCATAAATAGATATTACAAAAAGCAGCGATATCCATTGCCATGCTACCGTATCGAAAAATAATAGGATCATCCAGCACTATATTTAGATAGCTAATTTACAAAAAATAAAATATCAAGCTCTGTTCTGTTTTTAAGTCTTTGCTTTCATAAAAGGTAATACAGCTCGGGAGAAGATGCCATGCACAAAAGCGATGGCCATCCCATAATTCGTTACCGGAACACCCGCATCTATGGCAGTCTGTAGTCTGTTTTGTATTTGTTTCTTAGTAATCATACAACCACCACACTGTATCACAATAGCATAATCGGTGATATCACCAGGCAGCTCATCCAATCCCGAAACCACCGTATATTCCAGTTTGTTACCGGCATATTCATTCAGCCAGCGGGGAATTTTTATTCTGCCAATATCATCGCAAGTTACCTGATGCGTACACGATTCCAGCAACAACACCTTATCCCCTTTCTTTAGTTCGCCCAGTTTGGGAGTGCCTTGAATATAATGCTCAAAATTTCCTTTCTGACGTGCCAGTACTATACTAAAACTACTCATTAATATATCCTCCGGCACCGATTTATCCACCTTATCAAACACCTGACTATCGGTAATAACCAATGCAGGTTTGGGTTGCATAATTTTAATATAAGAGGCTAATTCGCTTTCTTTTAGGGTAATACAAACAGCATCGTTGTCCAGCACATCGCGTAAGAGCTGAACCTGAGGCAGTATCATCCTTCCTTCCGGAGCTTCACTATCGATGGGCGTAACCAATAAAACCACATCATCCGCTTGTATCAAATCCCCAATCAAACTCTGATAAATATAGGCCGACTTCGGAATCCGGTCTTTCATCAGCGATACGATAGTAGTCAAACTTGAGGGTTTAGTACAACTAAATTCAATGATCTCCTGAGACATCTCCGATCTGATCTTCTCAGCAAAATCGCTCCTTAAAGGATTTATATCCGATTTATTATGGATAAGGATATAGGGGATGTTTTTCTTTTCGAAACGATGAATCAAGTCTTTCTCAAAGCCATTATATTCATTATTGATGATCAGCAAAACAGCTAAATCAATCTGCGAAATCGTTTGAATTGTTTTTTTAATACGTTGTTTACCCAGATCACCCGAATCGTCTATACCGGCTGTATCTACCAGAATCACAGGCCCTATGCCAAATATCTCCATAGATTTCTTTACCGGATCGGTGGTGGTTCCGGCCACATCGGAAACGATGGCTGTTTCCTGCTCCGACAAACAATTGATTAAGGAACTCTTGCCGTTATTCCTCCGGCCATAAATACCAATATGGGGTTTTCTATCTTTTCCTCTCGACATAATATCATTTTTGAGATTCAAAAATACACATTTCTTTTACGCGAGAAAGGATATTGTGAAATGAATAACAGATTTTTTCAACATACAGCAACTTAGCTGCTTTTTATAGCAACTAAGTCAGCGCTGTGATGGAATGAATAAATCTTAAAGATGTGCTTCTACCCATTTACGGGCATTGATAAAAGCTTCAATCCAGGGAGTGATCTCATCTTTTCTATCAGAAGGATAATGAGGCCATTGCCATGGGTAAATAGCTCTTTCCAGGTGGGGCATCATAGCTAAATGACGACCATCTTTACTACACACAGCAGCCGCATCATAATCGGAACCATTAGGATTAGCAGGATAATCAGCAGCACTATATTTTACCGGGATAGCATATTCGCTCTCTGCCTTAGGCATTTGGAATTTACCTTCGCCATGCGCTACCCAAATCCCCATCTTAGTTCCGGCCAGGCTTTTAAGCATCACTGAGTCGTTCTCCTGAATATCTACATTTAAGAAAGCAGATTCGAACTTATGACTGTCGTTATGCAACATCTTGGGTTTGTCGTCGTGCTCGGGATATACCAAGCCAAGCTCCACCATCAACTGACAACCATTACAGATACCCAGACTTAATGTATCGGGGCGGGCATAAAAGTTATCCAAAGCAGCTTTAGCCTTTTGGTTATACATAAAGGCACCGGCCCAACCTTTGGCAGAGCCTAATACATCGGAGTTGGAGAAACCACCTACATAAACAATCATATTCACATCTTCCAGATTTTCACGTCCGGCAATCAGGTCGGTCATGTGCACATCCTTCACATCAAATCCGGCTTGATGTAACGACCAGGCCATCTCTCTATCACCATTCACGCCTTTTTCGCGGATAATAGCGGCCTTGGCTTTGGTAGCTGTTCTACGACTTTTCTCTAAGCCCAAATCGGCTAAACGACCGGTAAAAGCAGCAGGGAATTGGTAAGATAATGGATTTTTAGCATAGTTATCAAAACGTTCTTTAGCCTTTATTTCACCACTTTGCCGACGGTCTAAAAGATAAGAAGTCTTAAACCAGAAATCACGGTATTCATCAATATCAAACTGATAATCAACACCCTGATGCGAGAGCTTTAAAACTCTTTCGTTAATAGGGGCTCCCAATTCAACAAAAGCAATATTCTTTTCTTTTAAAGCAGATATTAAAGCCTTATTATCAGCTGCCTGCACTAAAACAGCAGGATTCTCAGCGAATAATACTTTAACGATATCTGTTTCATTCAAGTCGTCGAGCTTTAGGGATAAACCACCATTTACATTGGCAAAGTTCATCTCTAATAAGGCGGTGATCAGTCCACCAGCCGAAATATCATGACCGGCCACTATCATGTTCTGATTGATTAAATCCTGAAGAGTCTCAAAGACTTGTTTAAAATAAGCTGTATCTTCAATACCGGGCGCTTCCTCTCCCATTCGGTTGATAACCTGCGCAAAGGAAGAACCACCCAGTTTTTTAGTATCGCTGGATAAATCGATATAGAATAGTGATTTAGCAGCATCCTGCTGTAAAACAGGCTCCACCACCTTTTTCACATCTTTTACCTCACCCACTGAGGAGATGATGACTGTACCCGGACTATAAACCACATCGTCGTCATATTTCTGAGTCATAGAAAGCGAATCTTTTCCGGTAGGGATGTTGATACCCAAATCAATCGCAAAATCACTCACCGCTTTCACAGCCTCATATAATCGGGCATTTTCGCCTTGGTTCTTAGCAGGCCACATCCAGTTGGCACTTAAAGAAACACCTTTTAAGCCTTCTTCGATAGGTGCCCAAACCAGATTGGTTAAAGCTTCGGCAATACTTATTTGAGAGCCTTTAGTGGCACTTATCATAGCTACAGCAGGCGCATGACCTATAGAAGTAGCAATTCCTTTTTCGCCTTGATAATCGATGGTAACCACCCCAACATTATTCAAAGGCAGCTGTAATTCGCCGGCACATTGTTGTTTGGCAATCTTTCCTGTTACCGAGCGATCTACTTTATTGGTTAACCAGTCTTTACTGGCTACCGCTTCCAGCTGTAAAACATCTTTTATGTAGTTATTCAAGTCTTTGGCATCATAGCCTAAAGCCTTAAATGTGGTTTCTTTCTTAATATCGTCTAACAGTGTCTTAGGTGGTTTCCCAAAGAAATCCTCCAAATCCATATTGATCGGGTCTTTGCCTTCGGCATCAAACACAAAACGCTTATCATTGGTGGCTTTTCCAACCACATACATCGGGCTGCGTTCTCTGTCGGCAATTCTACTCAGCTTAGCAATATGCTCAGCATCCATCACCATCCCCATACGTTCCTGCGACTCATTACCAATAATCTCTTTGGCCGATAAAGTAGGATCACCTACCGGCAATTTATCCACCTCAATAACACCACCACTTTCTTCAACCAGTTCCGACAAACAGTTTAAGTGTCCGCCGGCCCCATGATCGTGTATAGAAACCACAGGGTTGATATCGCTTTCCACCATTGCACGGATGGCATTAAAAGCACGTTTTTGCATTTCGGGATTGGCCCGTTGTACCGCATTCAACTCTATGCTGCCTTCAAATTCTCCGGTAGCCACCGAAGATACAGCGCCACCACCCATACCTATTCGGTAATTATCGCCACCAAGAATCACTATCACATCACCTTCTTGTGGCGTATCTTTATGAGCATCAGCTAATTTGCCATAGCCCACACCACCGGCCATCATAATCACCTTATCAAAGCCATATTTCTTCTCATCTTCAAAATGCTCAAAGGTAAGTACAGAACCACAGATTAAAGGTTGCCCAAACTTATTTCCAAAATCGCTGGCACCATTAGAGGCTTTTATTAGAATCTCTTCAGGAGTTTGGTATAACCAGGGACGAGGCTCTGTGGCTTGTTCCCAGCTTCTCCCCGCTTCGCTACGCGAATATGAAGTCATATAAACTGCGGTACCGGCAATAGGCACACTTCCTTTACCACCGGCCATTCTATCTCTAATCTCACCACCCGTTCCGGTAGCTGCACCATTAAAAGGCTCTACAGTGGTAGGGAAATTATGTGTTTCGGCTTTCAGAGAGATCACCGTCTCGGTATCTTTTATCTTAAAATAATCGGCCACATCCTGATTTTCAGGAGCAAACTGCTCTACTTTTGGGCCCAACACAAAGGCCACATTATCGCTATATGCCGATACGATGCGGTTGGGGTTGAGTTGAGATGTTTTCTTGATTAAGGCAAACAGACTGTCTTTCATCTCCACGCCATCAATGGTAAAAGTACCATTGAAAATCTTATGACGACAATGCTCCGAATTTACCTGAGCAAAACCATACACCTCACTATCGGTGAGCTTACGACCTAATTTCTGACTAATATCATTTAAATAACTTACCTCTTCGTGGCTTAATGCCAGACCTTCGGATTTATTATAAGCCTCAATATCAATAATAAATTCAACAGGTTCCGGTTTCTTATCAATATCATAGAGCTTTTGATCCAGCTCATGATAAAGCGCCTGTAACATAGGATCGTAATCGGTTTTATCTTCTTGTTGAGCTACCACATACTCCTCAATCCTGTCGATACCCTGAATACCCATATTCATGGTAATCTCCACAGCATTAGTACTCCAGGGGGTGACCATTTCTTTTCGGGGACCAATAAAAAAACCTGATATCCCTTTATGATCAAGATACTGAGCCCCACCAAACAGCCAGCTTAACTTTTGAATTTCCTCCGATGATAAGTCGTCTTGCTTAGCGACAGCAAAAACTTTTTTTTCTTCTGATTTATAGAAAAATAGAACCATGTTATTGTTTTTATTATAAAAGATAATTAGAGTAATTTTTTAGGCTGCAAAGGTAATGAACATCAGCAATTAAAACAGCTATTGATGATAAAAAAATCATTATGTTGATAAACTCATTAGTTGCCGGTATTTTTAAGGCCATATCATATTTTATATATGTAAAAAGAAACCTTATTTTTTCCTATTTTTGCGCCTACTTAAGATACTATTATGGCATTACCAAAAGTAAATATAAAAAACAAAAAAGCCTCACACGAATACTTTCTTATTGAGAAATATACGGCTGGCATTCAGCTTACCGGCACCGAGATAAAATCTATCCGTTACGGAAAAGCCTCCATCAGAGAAGCCTATTGTGCCTTTAATGGGAATGAGCTTTTTGTACGTAATATGGATATCAGCGAATACAAATTAGGCACACATTATAACCACGAACCCAAACGAGAACGTAAACTATTGCTCACTAAACGGGAGTTAAGGAAATTACAAACCAAGATTAACGAAAAGGGATTTACCCTGGTGCCCATCTTACTTTTTATCAATGATAAAGGTCTGGCAAAGCTGGAGATTGCCCTGGCCAAAGGAAAACATACCTACGATAAAAGAGCCAGTCTCAAAGAAAAAGATATTAAAAGAGACTTGGATCGTCAGATGCCATAAACCATTTTAAAGAAACCATAAAACAATTATATGAATCGTATCATCATCATTATTAGCTTATTAGTTATTACACAATTAGGTGTTTCACAAAACTCATCTGTTATTAAATGGCATAGCTTACAGCAAGCCCTCGATTTGAATAAAGAAAACCCCAAACTTATTTTTATTGATGTTTATACCGATTGGTGTGGCTGGTGTAAAAAGATGGATGCAGACACTTTTAGCAAACCTTATATTGCAGCATATATGAACGAAAAATACTATTGTGTGAAGTTAGATGCCGAGGGTACCGATACCGTAACTTATATGGGACGAACATTTACCAACACCAATCCCAATGGGCGTCGCAGCACCAATCAAATAGCCGCTGTATTACTCCAAAATAAAATGAGCTACCCCAGTTATGTCTTTATGAATGAGAAGAATCAGGTTCTCACCGTTGTGAAAGGTTATATTGAAGCTACAAAATTCGATCCCATCATCCATTGGTTTGGCGAAGATGCTTATAAATCACAATCTTATCAGGAGTATGCTTCGGGCTTTAAGAAAACAGCTCCTTAAATGCCTCAGAATGCCTGCTGAGGCTCTGTATTATAGCGCCTTACAAATACATTTAGCTATGTCAGAAAGGACTCAAAGAAGACTTGTGTTTCACAAAGAAAATATTTGGTATTATTAGTTTATTATTAAAAATGTATTAACTTTGTAATTACATTATCTAAAAACAGATTTATGGAATTATCAATAATACAAATCGGAAATTCAAAAGGATTCAGACTTTCGAAGACGCTCATTGAGAAATACAACATCAAGGACAAGGTGGAACTAATTCTTGAAAAGGGATATTTGATATTAAAACCTATTCCAAGTCCCAGAAAAGGTTGGGAAACAGCTTTTAAAGAAATGAATGAAAGTGGAGACGACCAACTCCTGCTCGATGATGTTTTTGAGAATGAAAATCTGGAAGAATGGATTTAAAACAATATCAGATTGTTCTGGTAAATCTGGATCCAACCATTGGCAGTGAAATAAAAAAAACCAGGCCTTGTGTTATCATTTCACCGGACGAGATGAATAAATATCTCCGAACCATTATCATTGCTCCTATGACCACAACTTCAAGAAAATACCCAACCAGAATAGAAGTAAAACTCACCGGAAAGATTGGTTGGATGGTGGTTGATCAAATCAGAACTATTGACAAACAACGCATCATTAAAATTTTAGGGAAATTATCACCCACCGAAACAAAAGAATTGAAATCGGTGATAAAAGAAACATTTGTCGATTGATAAAGAAATTCCCTGCCGATAGATAAACCTTTGTCAGAAAAAACTCAAAGTAAACAGCGAGTTTCACAGAGAAAATAAAAGAAAAATTGGCCCTCTAAAATCTTTATTTAAAAATAATCTAAATAATGCTTTTTGTTTAGAATTCTTATTGTATTTTTGCATCCGAAATAAAACTGAACAAAGATGAAAAAATATAAAGTATCTGACGAATGTATTGGCTGTAGGGCTTGTGTAGAAGTAGCCGTCAACCATTTTGATATTAATGATGACAATATAGCCTTCTTAAAATGGCAACCAAAAGACGAAAGAGAAGAAGCTTATTGCGAAGAAGCTTTGGAAATTTGCCCTGTAAATGCCATTTATACCGAAGAAGAAGATAAGGAACAGATAGCATTGATTCTGGCCAGTTCAAACATCAAAGCTACACTGGATAAATACCCGGAGTTAAAGGATGTTTTAATCACCTTATCGCCCAAATTCAAGAAAATGCAAACTCCGGCTTTATACAATACTTTAGCCCGTTTTGCTAATTTTAAAGATGCCGCCAAAGTTACCGGCATATCAGTTTGTGAGATCTTGCACACCCTGAATGGTCATTTGGGCATCGAGGACAAGCTGATTCAGAACATGCCTGAATGTCTGCATCAAAAGAATCAGGAAGATGTTGATAATAGCACCGAAATCACCTGGGAAGAAAGCCCCGAGAGATATATCTATAATAATAATACCATAGAGGAATTAATCAAGAAAACCTCTGCTTTGGCACCTTACGAAAACCTGGTTATCATTTCTACCGAGAAGCCTAATGAGCTGTTGAAACTGGTTGAAGGCTTAAACTTTGTTTATAATTTAGAGAAAACCCGCGAATATCGTATCTCTATCTTCAACGCCAACGAAAATGTTCCTCTGGCCCCATGGAAAGAAAGAAAAGAAAACTTTGAGACTCTGGAAGTCAGGTCTATGAAATCCGATCCTTTCGATATCATCCTAAAGAAAGCATACGAAACCGAGGAAGATGATGGTTTTATACTGATACAGAAATTTGAGCCTACTCCCATGATTAGCATGCTTAACGAAATGGGATTCGATCATATCACAGAGCAAAAAGGTATGTTTGAATATTGGGTGTATTTCCATAAAAAAGTGACTGAGAAAAGCGACGACGACAGCTCTTCGGATAAAGTAGATGTGGTCATCCAATCGGCTACACCAGTGGCTTATCCGGTGATGATGAGACTCTTACAATCCGAAAAAGTCAGAAAAGCAGTAAATATCAAGGAATTGAAAGTTTGGGAAGAAACCGAGAAGCATTTGGCCTGGATCACTACAGGTAAAGCCGATATCAGTTTCTCTGCCCTTATCACTTCAGCCAAATTACGAAATAGCGATATCAAGATCCCTGCCCTCTTTGTATGGGACAACTTCGTGATGCTGAGCCGTAAAAAAGCCACCCATTTTAAAGACATTCAGGAAGAAGAGATTCACACACCATTATTCGAAGAAGCCCCTCCTGCCAAAATCACCAAATACCTCATTCAGGCCAGCGGCCTCAATCCCGAGGACTTCACCTTTGTTTATGGTAAACCCTTTGGCAGACCCGAGGAGATCTTTAAAGATTTTGTGGATGGCAAGGCCAATACCGTTATCCTGCGTGAACCCGAAGCCAGTTATGCCATAAAGATGATGGCTGACCGAAAAGAAGACATCTCTGTAATTTCCTATAATAAAATATGGAATGAGGTCAATCCCGGCTTTGGTAGTTTCCCTAATGCCGGACTGGTATTAAAAGGTGAGTTTGCACGTAATAACCCCGAAGTAACCAAGGTATTTCTTGATGAACTGAAATCGGCTATCGACTGGGTTAATAATAACCGCGAAGAATCGGCCAACCTGTCTTACGATATGATGCGTCAGCCTGTTGACAGAGTCCGTTTATTCCTCGATAGAGTGAACTTTGAATATGTAGAAGGCGAGCCATTGGCCAAAAGCGTGAAACAATATTTCGACATCCTTAACAAACAAGGTATTGTTGATATGAAAGTGGATGATGACTTCTTAGATATTTTCAAGATGGATCTTTAAAACTCATGTTTTCTCTCTTGAACATCGGTTTAAGAGAGAAAACATTTAAATAAATAATATTATGATGGATATTCTGTTTTTAGCCCTGGGCTTATTGCTGGGTGCAGCTGTGGCCTTTTTATTTGCTAAGCAAAAATTTAATAATAAGAACACCGATACCAAAGAAATTGATTCTCTCAAACAAGAGATACAAGATTTAAAAGTATCACTTGAAACAGAAAAGGAAAAATATTATAGGTCGGAGAACGATTTAAAGGCGGCTAAAGACAGCATTCAGCAAAAAGAAGAAGAACTCCGAAAGTTGGGAGCCGATTTGGCGACAGCAGATACCAAACTACAAGAAGCCGAAAAAGATGTGGCCGAGAGCAAAGCCCTTTTACAAGATGCTTTAGATCATAATAAAACGCTTGCTACAGAATGTAACACACTAAAGACCGAGAAAGCTGAACTAAAAGTAGCCAAAGAAGGTGTTGTTAAAGAGTTAGAAGCAGCTTTAGCTACTATCCAAAAGCTGTCGGAGCAATTAGATCAAAAAACCCATGACTTCAACGAAGCCAATAAGGTTTTAGCCGGGCAACAGGCTGATAATAAGGCATTGATAGAAAAGCTAAACACTCAGAAGAAAGAAATCGAAGACTTAGGTAAAAAATTCAATACCGAATTCCAAAATATTGCCAATAAAATATTAGAAGAAAAAACCGAGAAGTTTACTACGGTGAATAAAACCAATCTCGAAAGCATTCTAAAACCCCTGGGCGAGAATATCGATAAGTTTAAACGCCAGGTAGCCGATGTGTACGATAAAGAAGCCAAAGAACGCTTTTCGCTGGGCGAACAAGTAAAAGAAATGGCCAAACTTAATAAAATCATCAGCGACGAAGCACGTAACCTCACCACAGCCCTCAAAGGCGAAGCCAAAACACAGGGCAATTGGGGCGAAATGATTTTAGAGAGCATATTGGAGAAATCCGGTCTGCGCAAAAACGAAGAGTACTTTATGGAGCATCAGCTCACCGATAAAGATGGTAAGGCACTCCGCTCCGACTCCGAGAATAAAAAGATGCGCCCCGATGCCGTAATCAAATACCCCGATAACCGAAATGTGATCATCGACTCTAAAGTATCGCTGAATGCCTTCAGCAGGTATATAGCCGCCACCGATAAAGAAACACAGGACAGAGAGCTGCACGACCATATCACGGCCATTAAAAACCATATCATCACCTTAAGCAATAAAGGCTACGATGATTATGATAAGGCTCTGGATTTCGTGATGATGTTTATCCCCAGCGAACCAGCCTATATAGCTGCCATGCAAGGCGATCCCGACCTATGGAACTATGCCTATAATAAAAGGATCTTACTCATGAATCCTACCAATCTCATCACTTCCCTTAAGCTGATAGTAGACCTTTGGAAAAGAGAATACCAAAACCAAAATGCCATAGCCATTGCCGACCGTGGCGCCAAGCTCTACGATAAGTTTGTCAATTTCGTGAGCAACCTCGAAGGCATAGGTGCCAACCTCGAAAAAGCCCAAAAGAAATACGAAGAAGCTCACAAACAACTCAATACCGGCAACGATAACCTGGTACTCCAAGCCACCAAACTCAAAGACTTAGGCGTGAAAAACAAAAAAGAACTGGACAAAGGTTTAGTGGATGAGGCACGATTATCTTTGGGAGGGGAATAGAAATTTTATTTTAGCTATTTGTTTTAACATTATATTCCTTATTTGCCATAAAAGGACCAAATAAACATTTATTTGTGAGAAATTGTGCTATCGAAAACTTAAATACCAATTTCTAATCCAATAGTATCCCCTTTTGCATCAAGGTTTGATTATTGGTATAAAAGGGCACATCGGTATTACCTAAAACAGTAGCCGGCACATTAGTTAATTCTGCCAGATTATCCATAGGAACGATAACTGTTTTGGCCCCATTCTCAGATAGCATAGTTATTTTATCGGCAAAGTTTATGGCTCGCTCTATGGCGCCTCCAACAGATATATTACCCAATACAGCTAGCCCAGGTTTTAAGTTCTTTTTGTATAAAGCAGAAATAATAGCCATATATACTGCAGAGCCAATGCCAGAGGCAATATTTGATCCTAATATGGTGCTTACCTGAACAACAATATCAAAATTCTTCAGGGTATGTTGCTCACTCAAAATGGTCTTTTCATTGGCTTTTATATACTGGAAAGTATTTTTAATATTCTCCTTAACAGAATTATTACTTATTCCTGTTATATTTAGTTTCCCGTTACCTTGGGAGACTACAACTTCTATTCTTACCAATGCTAAATTATCACCATCGCTTGTTGATGTATAACAAATACCCGGCTGTAATGGGGTATTTTCAATCAATTGCGACCCTTTTTCTTCGGGTAAACCCACAAAAAACTCTTCTTGTGTTTCTTTATCAATATAGGAGAAGTTTGTATCCCAAAACTCCATCCCTCCTATTCGTTTCAGCTGTTCTTTTACTCTTCGCCTCATTTCAATGGCTAGTACCAAATATTCACGTACATCCTCTTTCGTATAGTTACCATCAGGATGCAGCAATTTAATCAAGCCCGATACTGTTTTCTTAACGGGTTTGGTATCTCTTTGCTTTAAGTGTGATCCCAGCGTAAAATATTCTTCTAAAGCATCGGTATAAGTCATTTTACGGAAGGACTTTAAACACTCTGAGAAATAATCGGTGCTAAAACCAAAGTTATTGGTAAAATTCACTGGGGAGAACTTAATCATTTCCCAACCGGGAAGATAAAAATGTATTCTGTCTAAGAAGGCGGTATCACTATTCACCTCATCAGATAAGGGACTAAATAAATGACTTGTCTGCAATACTGTTTCAACGGGTTGGTTGATATTTCCATTAAAGATAATAGAAGCTACACCAGTGATCTCCCCTCCTGCTCCTGCTCTTGAAAAAGAACCGGATTCCAAATAATCCTTCATCAAAGGAATGGCATCTTTGTCTTTGAAAATCTTATCTGTGGCTTCATCGAAACAAATGGCATCCCACTGACCCACTGCCCCTACTTTTCCTGTGGAGCCATGGACAAATAATTTGGCAACAGTACCCTGACCACCAGAAACCAAGACAGCATAAGGTGTCAATTCTTTAAAAACATAGGATTTACCTGTAGACCGAGGCCCTATT
>Ga0256827_10000735_pt1 | contig 20626 bp, 21 predicted proteins | sample CV84metaG_FD_185977 | JGI IMG/M metagenome (GOLD analysis project Ga0256827, IMG submission 185977) | Hydrothermal vent microbial communities from East Pacific Rise, Pacific Ocean - CV84 | ecosystem: Environmental > Aquatic > Marine > Hydrothermal vents | place: Pacific Ocean: East Pacific Rise... | reverse complement strand
AAGAAGATATTTCATCACGTTTGAGAGGTCCTTTGAGATAAGAGAGTACCCATCGTGTAGAGAAAAGACGAATATCTTCCAAGTGTGCGGACTTTAGAAAGAAAGTTCGCTTTTGTAAGTTTGCCAATAATGTCTTGATTTCACCTTTAGTATAACTCGCACCAACCTTTCCACCTAGACCGTCTATCACACGTTCTATATCTTGAGTCGTCTGCAACCTACCTATGAACCATGTTCCGATGTTAGAGAGCCCTTTATAGTCTAAGTCTACCGGGTTTTGTGTACTAAGTACCACACCTACACCAAATGCTCTTGCCTGTTTGAGTAAAAGAAGCATAGGCTCTTTGCTTGGTGGGTTTTTAGTAGGTGGGAAGAAACCATAAATTTCATCCATATACAATATGGTTTTCAGTGCTGAAGTACCACTTTGTCTACGCATCCATGCTATGTATTTATTAAGCAGAAGTGTTACAAAAAACATACGCTCATTATCATTAAGATGTGAAATAGAAAAAATGGCTACTTTGGCTTTACCATTTTCATCATAGAGTAATTTTTGTATGTCTAAACTGTCACCTTGTAGCCATAGAGAAAAGGAAGGACTTGCAAGTAGTGAGTTAAATTTTGTTGCTAACTTAAAACGTGCATCTTGAGGATAAAAATCATCTAATGGTAAAACCCCTATTTTTTTAAAACTAGGCTTAATAATTTTACCAATAAGACTCTCAATACTCATATCTTCATTATTGAGCCATGCTTTTGTAATAATTTGTGCAAGTAATATATACTCTTTGGATTCCAAAGGATCAGCCACGATACCTACAAGAGAGAGTAAAGATACGGTTGTACTTTTTAGATAAGAGGTAAACGTATCACTGTCTTCCATTACTTCATTTGGTGGTGTCTCAAGTGATGACATCACATTAATAGCAACACCCGCAGAACTTCCTGGGGTGTAGATGGTCTTACGTACAGCCTGCAGCTTGGCAGCACGCTGGGTCGTTTGTCCCCATGATTCTATACCTTCTTTCCAGATTGTAGATATCTTCTGTGCATACTCTGAGACATTTTTTTCCTTGGCAATAGCCTCATCTTCAACCCATGGTTCAAAAGCCTTAGCTGAGTACTCACTATCAACTAAACATAGGTTTCCCATGTCTCCCTTGGGGTCAATAATAATAGAAGGAATATTATCGATAGCTGCTTCTTCTATAATGCCAACTCCCAGACCTGTTTTTCCAGATCCTGTCATCCCTATGATAGCTGCATGTGTTGTGAAATTTTTATTTTTAAGAAGTGTGAGTGCTTCTGTGGCTTCCATGCTCTCTTTATCTATATCTTTTCCAAGATAAAAGAGCCCTAATTTTTCATATATTTCTTGCATTATAATCCTTCTCTAGGTTGATTAGGAGAATTATTATTAGATTGCTTCCTCCCTCCTCTAGGTTGTCTTCCTTGCTGTCCAGATGGTGTAGCCTGTTGTCTATTATTGCTATTTGTTTTTGCTTTTTTCTTCTTATTTGGGGCAGGAACCAATGTACCATCTGGTAAGATTTTGGATCCATCTTTAAATACTTGCGTCCCATCACCTAAAACTTTAGCCAATGGATTCGTAATACCCTGTACCAAAAAACTCATAGCTGTCTTAGCTTTTTTCTTCATTACAATTAATACTTTATCTTTTTCATGATACACATCAAAAAGTTCCATGTTACCCATGACTTTGTCCACTTCTACTTTATCTTCAAATTTAAGTGGTAATCTATAGTTATTTCCTTCTATGCGTACCAAAGTATTCTTATCTTTTAATACAAGCCAACAAACCTTTGCTACAGATAAATTGTAAAGTGAATTTTTTGTCTCTTCCATACATAATTGTGTAAATTCATCTTTTTTCATGGTGATACGACCATCGGAACTCATAATATCCAAAAATAAAACTTTACTTGCTTGTGTCTCTTCTTGTGATTTTTCCAAAGCATGTAAGAGGTTTGCATTAGACATTCGCATCATCTCAACCACTGAAAAAAGTGGGACAATCATAAGTCCTAGAAGTGCTATAGAAATCAATACTTCAAGAAGAGTAAATCCTTTACGTTGTGTCATTGAATTAGCCGTCCATTAAACCAACACGTATTGCCTCTTCATATGATGTAGTACCATCAAGAAGCATATCTTTAAGTTTATCAGCAATAGTTTTCATACCTCTTTTTTTCATAGATTCTCGTACTTGATAATCATTGAAACCATCTTTCATCATCTCTTTTACACTATCGTCAATAACAAAAAGCTCTCCAATAGCTTGTCTACCTTTATAACCTGTAAAGTCACACTCTTTACAACCAATTGCCTTAAAGAAGGTACCATCTTTAGGTACATTTATCTCCTTGATTGTTACTGGAGCAAGTTTTGTCTCTTCTTTACAATGTGTACAAAGTTTTCTAGTTAACCTTTGTGCAAGTACACCTAATAATGTTGAAGAGATAAGAAAGTTTTCAATACCCATATCCATCAAACGACTTAATGAAGATGTTGCATCGTTGGTATGCAGTGTAGAAAGAAGTAAATGCCCTGTCAATGCTGAACGAAGAGCAATATCTGCTGTTTCAGAATCACGAATCTCCCCAACCATGATAATATCAGGATCTTGTCTCAAGATAGATCGTAATCCTGCAGCAAAGGTAAGTCCTACTTTTGTATTTACTTGTATTTGCGAAATATTATCTGCATTATACTCTACTGGATCCTCTACGGTAATAATATTTTTATCTGGTGTTGCAATATGTTGCATACAAGCATGTAATGTGGTTGATTTACCTGAACCTGTAGGTCCAGTAACCAGAATCATACCATGTGCATGATTGAGAAGCTTATAGAGGTCTTTAGTAATATCATCAGCAAAACCTAATGACTCTAACGTAGGAATATGTTCACTTTGAGATAAAATACGCATTACGACTCTCTCTCCATGATACGTAGGCAAAATAGAAACCCTGACATCTATCGTTTTACCTGAGATACTTAATTGTGTACGTCCATCTTGGGGTACTCTTTTTTCAGAAATATCTAAATTTGAAATAACTTTTACCCGGTTAATCACTAGATTTACAATATTTTTTTCTAAATCAAGATGTTTTTTAAGTGCCCCATCAATACGTAAACGTACCTCACCTTTACGTTCACCACTTTCTATATGAATATCACTAGAACCTTTTTGTAGGGCTTGAAAGAAAAGAGAATTCACCAATTTAATAATAGGTGCAGAGTCTTCCGAAGAGAGTAAATCCTGAGAATTACGTATAAACTCAAGCAAATCACCTTCTACTTCTATAAGCTCATCTGTTGCTGTACCCATGTCTTCAAAATCAGAACTTGTTTGAATTTCTAAAAATTTATTTTTTAGTCTTTCAAAACTTTCAGCATCTACCATAGTGATAGGATATTCTAATTCTAACTTCGAAAAATAGTTTAGCGCATCACTCAGTGTATCTTCCTCTACAATACATCGTTTAACACCATCTATCTCAGAAAAAAGTAATGAATGCTTAATCGCTAATTTATGATTTAACTCCTCTTCCCATAAAGGTTCAAGGTTTACATCTTGAAGGCGTGGGAAGTTCATGTTATTCAGCCTCCAGCATCATTTGCTCTTCATTATATGTATTTCGTCTTATTCTATTGCTTGCATGTGAGCTACCATCCATATTCGCATTTTTGATTCCATACTTTTGTTTTAGACCTCGTTTTACAAAACTATTATATCTAGCTTGTACTTCTTCAAGCTCACTTAGTGATTGTCTCAAGCGTTGAAGGTCACCACTTTTTTTGACAATATAAGGAGTCAAGTATATTACCACATTTATTTTACTACCCACATCAGCATCAGATTTAAATAAAGAACTTATACCTGGTATTTCACCTAGTACTGGTACTTTTGTAGAGTTTTTCCCTCCAGAACGCTTAATAAGCCCTCCTAAAATAATAGTTTCACCATTATTTACTATGGCATTGGTCACTACTTTACGTTTGGTTGTGGTTGGTCTATCTGCAGCTGCACTTGATCCCGGTAGGATATCTTCAATTTCTGCTTCTACTTCTAGTGTCACTTTATTATTACTAGAAAGTCTTGGTTTTACTTTAAGTGTAATACCTATATCTTCACGAGAATAGTTATTAATGATATTCCCTGCACTTTGCGTTGACTGTTGTGCTTGTGTTAGTATAGATTGCGTTTGCCCTACTTGTATCGTGGCTTCTTTATTATTGGTACAAAGTACAGATGGTTCAGAAAGTACATGTGCTGCACCGCCTTGCTTTAATAAATCTAATTTTGCTCCTAGTGCAAAAACTTGTGTGATACCATCATCAAATTTAAATGGTCTTTCTGTAGAGGTATAAGGATTATTATTACTATCATATCTCGTAGTCTCATTATTTAAAAACCCTAATAAGTCTTGTGAAATATTCAATGAAGATGCTCCAAGATTTGCCGCTGCTGAAAGTAATCCTCTTGATGTAATTTTCCCACCTTCAAATCCATAACGTACCCCAATTTGTTTAGCTAAATCTGTATTAACCTCAATTATACGTGCTTTTACATACACTTGTGCCTGAGGTACATCTATCTTTTTTATTGTTTCACGAATATTTTTAATCTGCTCACCTGTAGCTAAGATAATCAATGAATTTCTTTCTAAATCAGAAACCACCATAGCTTTTGATGGTGGCTTTCCACCTTTTTTTGGACGCTTAATCGCTACTGAGTTCATCTGAGCAACCAACTTAGAAAGTATTTTTTCCATCTCCTCAACATTAGAGTTTTTCAAAGGAATAACATACATTTTTTGTGTTTGATCTTCACCCTTTAAATCAAGTTGCTTAATATAGCGAATCATACGATTATTATTCTCTGCTTTACCTACTAAGATAATAGAGTTTGTTGCTTCATCTTTAAAGATATCTACTTTTTCACTCTGAATAGTTTGAGGAAAAAGTTTTTTTGACATACTCTGTGCATTTTTAAACACATCTTTTACAGATGAGTTTTGTAAATGTACTATAGTAGATTTTTTTGCACTTCCATCTTCTACTGCTTTAATGATTTTAGATATAGATCTTAGTGTTCTAGGGTTTGCAGTAATTGCAAGTACATTATTCTCTTTAAATGAAATGACTTTTGCACCTTTATGTAAAAGGGGTTTAATCTTTGCCCTTATCACAGCAGCATTCGAATTTTTCAATGGAAACATCACTGTTTTCATCGTATCTCCATAAACATTATCACTCACCTCTAAGCCATTTGCCGCAGCTGAATTAGTCTTTATAACTTTATAGTAGTCTCCCTCCCTAATCAAAGAAAACCCCTTGCTTCCTAAAATAGAGTTTGCCAAAGAGAATAATGAGCTTTTACTAATTGGTGAAGTGGAAACAAAATTGATTTTACCTTTTAAATCACCTTCAATCAATATATTCTTGTGTGTAATCTTAGAAACCATCTCTATAAAATCTTTTACTGAGAGATTACGAAAGTTTACATCCACTTTCTCTTCTGCATGTATACTTGCCGATAACACAATAAGTGCACTTAATACTATTTTAGTTAATTTCATATTCTAACTCCATTTCTTCTTTACCTCTTTGTATGACCAAAGTAAGGTTGTCAATATTTTTTATATTTTTATACACGCCAAAGGCTGCATTATAGCTGTTAATCTCTTGCCCATTAATAGATTTGATAACATCATCTCTTCTAAGCCCTAGTTTGGCAAAAGGAGAATCTTTGCGTACAAAAGTAAAACGGAAACCCTTAAGATTTTTGCCTTCTTTAACCTCGGTGAGACCCACTTCTTTATAGATATCATCCATATTTTCTGAATAATGGTTGATAAGAGAACGGTCTATCACCTTGTGGTCACCTACATCTACCACTTCACCTGTTGGACCACCACTTGTAGTAGTTACTGGCTTACTTGGCTCTACTGGAGTAATACTCTTTATAGCATTTGTACTTGTTTTACTCTTAATTAACATCACTTTATACGTTTTATTATTTTTAGAAAATGTGGCAAAATTACTTCCAGCACCTTCTAAAACAAAGCCATTAATCTCATCTCCACGGCTCATCACTTTTGTTTTGCCTTTGTAAGAGACAGTGATTACTGTAATAGCGGAGTCATTATAAATAGCTAATAATTTAATCTCCTTAATATTACCTTCTTGCTTGACTACCTTTGTAGGTTTTGTCGTAGGGGCTGCTACCTCATTAGGGGTAAGTTTCACACGATAATAAAGAGACTTAGCACCTGTTTTATCTACCTCGTTGATACCTTTTGTAGGTAGCCATAGAACTTCTGCTACAAACCATATTGTTTTTACAATAAGTAAAAGTACCAAGAGTGCTAAGATACCTTTAAAAACTTCTGCTTTAAAAAGATGTTTCATAATACCATCCTTTCTCATTTTTTTGAAGCGTAGATTGAAGCATTTCAATACCCTTCATACTTGTATTATTCAAGTCAAGATGTAAGTTTTTTTCTTTAAGATCTATAGATCCTTCTGCCCCTCCAAAAGAACCTTCTGTCTCTAATTTTATTTTCAAAGGTGCCAAAATACTATGTGATGCTATAAGACTATTCACCTGCGTAGGTACCTTACTCTTTAATGATTCGTCAAGCAAGAGGTTTTCTATTTCAACGCGTGTATAAAATAAGAGCGTAAAGAAATCTACCTCATCAATCGTTGCTAATTTAATGCCTTTAATATATACATCCACTTTATGCAGTGTTAAAGAGAACAAACCTTCATCTATTGTTTCTTCATTTAATCGTATATCATTTTTTTCTAATGTCTGCTCTAGCTTATAGTAAAGTTCTTGCTTGGGCATAAATGCAATAAGAACAAACCATACCAGTGCTATCGCAATAAATATTTTTTTTACCATTTGCATTTTAGCTCCACGTTATATACTGTTCCAACTTTATTAATATTTAAAAGTGAAATCTCAATAGGGAGATTTAATATTTTACTTGTTAATTTATTGAGCTCAGATGCACTCAATCCTTTATATGATGCAGTAACATTCTGTTTCTTTTTTATCCATGTTACTTTTGAGGATGGCACAATTGATTTTAAAACAGTTATTTTTTTATTAATATTTTTATCTGCCCAAATCTTCTTTAATCCTGCAGCTTCTTTTAATTCATTGATAGATTGTTGTGATTTTGTTGCACCCTCTACTTGTGCTTGTGTATGGTTATATTTGTACATATATGCAAACAACATAATCAATAAAGCACCTAAGACAATAATTTCATTCTGATATCGCTTCCAATTCATATTGTCCCTTCTATAATAAGTTTATTTTTTTCTTTAGTATTTGAAGTATGAAAATGTGCTTTTTTTGCTAAATTTTTCACATGTTTTACTGCATTTGGTGTCTTACACATATATTCTGCTTTAAAATTTTGATCACCAATATCTACTTTTATTAAAGTTACACCTTTAAAAATCATTCCTGAAAGTGATTTAATAATATCTCTTTTTTTACGTTCAATTTTATTAATTGTTCTATATTTATCTATAATTCCTTGTCTTGTATAAGTACTTTTAAGTGAAGGATATTCTTCATAAAGTGATGCTAATTCATTATTCTCTCCATTGCCCCCACTATATCTCATGCCCTCAACAATAAATATACCCGCAAAAAGTATAAAAATAGATGCTAAAGTAAGTGCCTGCTTCTGAGAGAGAAGATCACTACTACTTCCTTTAACATTTACCCCTCCATTTGCAGGAGTAAATGTATTGTCAAATGTTAATGTATCAATGCTGTCTGATTCTAATCCAACTGACATACGAGGGACAACAACTACCGTGTTATCCAATACATTCAATATTTTTTTCTCTCCTAGCAACAATGGTTTGGAAAATTTATCTACCGATTGTTGCGCAAAATAAATTTTTCCTATTTGATCTGCTCTAATACCTTTAGATTCTAAAAATGTTGTAATTCTATTTATATCATATGCAATAAAAGACCAATGGCCATCTTCTTTAAAGACAGTATATTCATATACCCCACCATCTTCTAACAAACCATCAAAAAGTGATGGTGCTATTTTCTTTGCCTGATAGGCATACTTCACTGGTAACTCTTCTCGTTTGAGTGTATAAAACTCTGGTGTCAACATAATATTAACACTACCTGGTAAATCTACACGACCCATAGATGAATGTACAAGAAGTAAATCTTTATTCTTACTTATAAAACTCAAAATGTTTTGCCGCTCCTTTTATATATTCAAATCTAAATTTATACTGACTTCCTGTGCTTTTGAAAGAGACTGTACACACACTTTCACTCAAAAAGTTTTTACCAACAATAATTTTTTTTCTTGAGGCATAACTACCTCCATTGTTTTGTACAAAAACCTGTAAAGCACTTCTTTTAGGGTCACTATACCACTCTTTTACAGATGCTAAGTCCAAATCAAACAATACTGCAATAAGTTCTGGAGAACTATACTCTGCATCTATTTGTTTCGCATCTCTAGAAAAAGTAAAATATTTTCTCCATGGAATCCTGCTCACATGCGAATCATCAACTTTTACTTGATAGGCACTTATCACATCTGAAAATTGTTTGTATGATATAATACCGTTTTTTTGCCTAAGTCTGCTGTATTCTTTTTTAACATATTTCTTTTTCCCTCCTATTTCTTCCAGTATCATCTCTTGAAGCCTATTGGCATCTCGTACATCATACTCTTGTACCAGCATTTCGAAGATAGTTTGTGCAAAGCTATATGCCTCTTGCATATCAGTCCTCTCTCCCATACTCAGCCAATTTATATTAATACCGTTTGAAAGGGGTTTACATCTTAAATTTAAAACAAATCTATTATCTCTAGTATGTAGAGGGACACCTTGTCTATATAGTGTGGAAAAAAGTGTTTTTTTCTTTTTAAATTTTGAAAAAATTTCTGTAATATCAGAATAGTATACATCAGCTTGTATCATTGCTTTTGTATCTGAAGCATCATGTTTTACTTTTTTGAAATAACCCAAAAGTACCATAGTTAAGGCCATAATAATACTAAGTACCGATAAGGTAATCACCAAAGCAAAACCTTGTCTATGCTTTCTATATAAAAATGCTGATTGTGTTTTATCCATCTAAAAGCTCTATTCAAGTAAAATCTGTTTAAAAATAATTGGAATATTATACCAAAGCAAACTAAAGGATGCACATGAATAAAATAAATAGACTAAGATCTGGGTTTTCACTTATAGAATTATTAATCGTTATCGCTATATTAGGAGTACTTATAGGTGTTGTTGCTCCAGGGCTCATAGATTCACAAAAGAAATCAACTCGCAAGACCATGTGTTTAAAAATGAATGATTTAAAAAAGAGATTTGATATGTTTACACTAGATAATGGTGTCTACCCTGATACCGATGAGGGCTTCCAAGCATTGTTATCGAATCCAGATGCTGACAAATACCCAAATTATCCAGTGGTTCCCTACCTCAAGAAAATGCCAAAAGACAGTTGGGGTTCACCTTTTATCTATGTAAAAAAAGGCTCTGATGTAGATATTATTTCACTAGCTGCTGATAAAACAGAAGGTGGAGAAAAATGGGGTGCTGATATTATCTATAGCAAACATTGTCAAAGAAACTAGTATTTATCTAATGTTTACAAAAAACGCACAACAAAAAGGATTCTCTCTTCTTGAACTCCTTATTGTTATTGCACTTATTGGGATAGTCTATACCGCAGGGTTTTCTACCTTTAGTATTAGTAAATCTAAACCCAAGGCCCTCACTCCACTGAATCTAAAAAAGACTATCATTAACTCAAAGTTCTTCCAAGGACAAGCTACACTATTATGTGTAGATAAGTGTCGTACCTGTTACTTACGTAAAGGACTTACTTCTCCTTTTACTAAATATAGTAGTAGTATAGATCTCAAAGGGATTAAGGCTTATACCATTGATAGTAGTGACTCTCTTAGACGTATAGAATATGAGCGTTATAACGACCAAAAAATATGTCTCATCATGGACTTTTATAATAATGGTAGCTCCACACAAATTATTTTAGAAGATAAAAAAGGTGCCTATTTTTTACCTGCTTTTTTTGGTGAGGCCAAAAAATTTGATTCACCAGAAGATGCAAAAGAATATTGGCTAGAAAAAACCCATCTTGTTTCAAATTCAGGAGAATACTATTAATGAAATCTTTACGTCCTGCCTTTACCCTGATAGAAATTCTTGTAGCTGTTTCTATTCTTTCTATGGCATTTTTGTATGTACTCAAAGTACATACTGATAACCGAAAATATATTATTTATCTATCCGAGAGAAATAAAAATTCCTTACAAGATTCACTATATCTTACTAAAAATATTCTAAGACATCATAAAGATACTAAAACAGCTTATGAAATATTACAACGACATTTTAAAATAAAAGAAGACCAAAGTAGAGAAATACTTAAAAAAACACAAAGAGCTATTTTTATCCCTAAAGAGATTAAAATCATTCCTCCTCCTGAGACAAGAGGGCCTACAGCTTTGGTTAATGAGGTAAAATTAAAAGATGCCCATTCATCCAATTACTGGCATTTTAAGATTCAAAGTTTTTAGACTTAGTTACCCTACTTCGTATAAAACTAATAAAAAGTATCAATCCAGTTATCATCAATAGACTATTTCCTACAATATCATGAGACCAGTGAAACTCATTTTTTCCTGCGCCCTCTTGTGTTACATAAACTACCAATAAAATACGTACAATATTCACTATAAAAAATACAATATAGCCAAACAGCATCCAAAATATCTTACGTTTCCATGTAGAAGGATATGCCAAAAGAGATGCCCATAAAAAAAATATAGGAATAATGCCATTGCATGCTTGTGAGATAATAATCTTGTAGTGAGGGTTAATCCAAATATCGATACCATCTAATTGTTTAGGCTCTAAAAAGATATCTAACGCATATAATGTCAACTCTGTTTGTGCTTGATTCAGCACTGACGAAAGTATAGATGTTGGCGCATAAAAAAAGACAAATAATATCACCAAAAAAAGAAAATAAAGGGCTATAAATTGTTTCATGTGCAACTATAGCAAGATACAGCTAAAAAAGTTATAATACTACTAATTATCAATTAAGGACTATAAACGCATGCTTTTTAAATATAAAGGTTATGATAAATCAGGGAAAAAAGTAAAAGGTACAGTAAATGCTAGTTCTGTAGAAGAAGCTGGGCAAAAGCTTAAAAATCGTGGTATTTACCATGAGGGGCTTAGCCCAACTAAAGAATTTTCCCTTGATGCTTTTTCTAAACGACAAATGCCTGGTGAACTTCTTGCTACATTTTCAAAAGAACTCTCTTCTTACCTCAACTCTGGCATGACCATACTCACTGCCATCAAATTATTAGAAAATCAACACGAGGGTGAAAAACGTTATGTCTCTTTCTTAAATTCACTTAAAACAATGATTGATGAGGGTAAATCTCTTTACCATGCACTCAATACACAAAAAGTCTATGCGATGCCTGATTTTTATTTACAAAGTCTCAATGTTGCAGGACAAAGTGGTAAAATGGTAGAGGTACTCACTAATATGGCAAACTTTTTTTCTGCTCAAACAAAAGTTAAAAAACAGGTAAAAGGAGCTATGATTTATCCTAGTGTCATTCTTATTATTGCTATTTTAATTATTGGTTTCTTATTGGTTTCTGTTGTACCAGAGATTACCAGTATCTTTGAAGACACAGACCAAGAGTTACCCGATATTACTAAATTTGTTGTTGGAGTAAGTGATTTTCTCATTGCAAATTATATAGGTATCTTGATAGGTATGATTTTGTTAGTAGTTTTATATAAACTAGCCTATAAATATCTAGAAGGCTTTCATAGATTTATAGACAGCTTTATGCTCAAAGTACCTCTTATTGGGACACTTATTCAAAACCATGAACTTGGACGATTTTCTTATATTTTATCTCTTATGCTTGGTTCGGGGGTTGCTTATGCACAGGCTGTACAACTTTCCAAGGCGACATTTGGAAATTATGCACTCCGTGATATTTTTGAACAGGCTTCCACAAAAGTACTGGAAGGAAACAAGCTTTCAAACTCTTTGGCTCTCTCAAAAGGACCAAAACTCAAACGTAACTTTATGCAGACATTGGCACTAGGTGAAGAGTCCAGTGAAGTATCAGAAGTACTAGGAAACATCTCTACGCTCTACACTGAAGAGAATGATGATAAACTTAATATATTATTGAGTCTCCTTAACCCTTTTATGATGATATTCATTGGTGGATTTGTTGCTATTATTATTGCTGCGATGATGCTTCCTATATTTACAATGTCACAAGGACTAAATTAAATATGGCCAAACAACGTTTTAGAGATGTAAAACAAGGTAAGATACCTCAAGAAACAAAAGATACATCTTCTAAATATACTTATGCATCAGCAAGCCAAAAGATTAAAGCTTTTTTGACCGATAGCTTTATGCTTATGATGCCTATTCTCTATATCGTTATCTATCTTATTATGGGAGGAAGAGAAGGCTTTGCAGAAGATAAAGCATTAGGGTGGCTCTATATCTTTATACCCTTAATTATCGTACAAACACTCTTTATGATAAAAACAGCACAAACACCAGGATATCGTGCCTATAATTTAAAGATTATTGACGATATCACAGGAAAAAAACCTACACCTTTTATCCTCTTATTTAGAAACCTCTGTGCTATACTCTCATTTTTCTCACTTTTTGGTTGGGTCATGATGTTTTTTAGAAAAGATGCTAAAACATTACATGATTTACTCAGTAGAACAGCAGTCATTACCAAACATGACTAAAGAAACCAAACTACTATCACCTTTTTCTATATTGCTAGGCGCATACTACTTTTTCTACTTTGCACTTGTCGGTGTCTATATTATATTTATGCCAAAGGTCTTGCTAGAGCTCCACTATAGTACAGTTGAAGTTGGTATTATCTATGCTGCTGCCCCATTTATGCGATTTTTACTTCCTTTTGTGTTTAGGCACTGGATAACACTGACGCCAAAAGTATATATTGTAGCTCTCATATTTACATTTTTAGGCACACTTATTTTTTTAGGTACGATAACACATTTTTGGTTTTACCTCATAGCCAACTTACTTTTTGGTGCATCAATGGGTGTCTCTTTGCCTTATATAGAAACTATTGCACTAGCTTCTCTTTCTAAAAGTCATTATGGGAAAGTACGTCTCTGGGGCTCTTTAGGTTTTATGGGTATTGCACTATGGCTTGGTAAAATACTAAGCTCTCCCCAAGAAGCACTCTACTATCTCTCTACAATGGCATTTTTAACCCTTGTTTTTGGGATAGTCCTTATCAAATACGATACTACTACCCATGATAATCCTCATGACGATGCCTCTTTTTCTTTGAGTAAATATTGGGCATTTTGGGTCTCTATTTTTTTAATGCAAGTAGCCTTTGGAGGATTTTATAACTTCTTTACCATCTACGAAACGGATCATGGTATTTCATTAGAAATGACTACATGGATGTGGAGCTTTGGCGTTATCTGTGAAATAGTGATGCTCTACTTTCAAGGTCCTCTACTACAAAAAAACTTACTCTATCTCCTACAATTTGCTACATTACTTACTGCATTTAGATGGTTTTTACTCTATCTCTTTCCAGACTCTATTACTATCACCTTTGCCACACAGTCAATACATGCAGTGAGTTTTGCACTCTATCATACCGCGGCCATTACTTATGTCTTTTCCCTTTACACGCAAAAGAAATTGGCTCAACAATTTTTCTTAGGTATCGCATTTGGATTAGGAGGTTCTGTGGGAGCTATGCTTTCTGGACAAATCTATGGAGAGTATCTCTTCTTGGTGGAGTCCATTATTACCTTAAGTGCTTTTGGGGTACTTCTCATACATCAAAAGCGCCGTAAGGGAATACATAATGTATGATATTCCAGCTATCCTCTTTGCTGGAGGAAAAAGCTCTCGTATGGGTACAGATAAAGCTCTTCTACCCTTTAAGAACTTTAAAACACTCAGTGAATTTCAACATCACAAACTACAACAAGTTTTCAATGAAGTCTATATCTCAAGTAAAGAAAATAAGTTTGATTTTGACTGTAATATTATCTATGATATATATGAGACAAACTCACCATTAATAGCATTGCTTTCAATTTTCGAAACACTAGATTCAGAAAATATTTTTATACTTAGTGTAGATACCCCATTAGTAGATAATAGCATATTTAATACCCTTCATGAAGCACATAATTTAAACGTAGATGTAACAGTAGCCAAAAGCCCTAAAAGCCTAGAACCACTTTGTGCCATATATAATCGTAGCATCGTACCTCAAATAAAAAGTGTACTCAAAAAAGATATGCATAAACTACAGCATCTGCTAAAATTGGTAAATACCCAAACCGTACAATTTAAAGATGCAACTTTATTTACAAACCTTAACTATATGCACGAATATAAAGCATTTACTTCTTAGAAAGTTCAATTGCACAGAGTGCTCCATCATTATTAAGCATCTGAGTCATCAATTTTTTAGAGAAAAATACAAACTTTTCAAATAATGAAGAGTGGTATTTATCTTTATGATATATCATTAAAAAGTCTCGTTTACACTCAAAATTTTTTACAGGTACACGAAAAAGCTGCCCATCTCGCAACTCTTTATCAACTGAAATTTTAGAGATACAGGTAAGACATTCTCTGTTTTTCAAAATACTTTTAATAGATTCTGTATGTCCTAACTCCAAAAAGATATTAAGATCATCTACTTTTTCTTTGATATAGTCTAAAAATACTTCTCTTGTCCCTGAACCCTCTTCTCTAAGTACCCAGCGCATATCTGCTAACTCATCTATATATGCTGGCTTAGCATTAGCTATGACTGCATTTTCTGTAACAATCAGTAGTTCATCTACTCCTATTTTTTCTTTAATCACATCTGCACCTGAAACAAATCCCTCTACAAAACCTACATCGATTAATCCCTCTTGAATCATACGAGCAATATCTTGGGTATTCCCCTCTTTTAGTGTTATCTTAACATCAGGATATGAACTCATATACGCACATATAATAGAAGGCATCAAATAATCAACTATCGTAGTACTTGCCCCAACACGTATCATTCCCTTATTTTCAGAGTTTTTAAACTCATATTCTATATCAGAGAGTTTTTTAAAAATTGGGTCTACCTCTTTATGAAATGCCCGTCCTACTTCATTGAGTACAAGCTTTTTATTGATTCTATCAAATACAGGCCGTCCTAATATATTTTCAAGCTCCTTAATAGACATTGATATTGCTGATTGGCTAAGGCTCATATCTTTTGCTACATTAGTTAAATGCCCAGACTTGACAACATTTAAAAATATTTCCATTTGTCTTAGTGTTAATTTCATTTACTCTCTTTTATTCATTATTAATGATTATTATAGTTACTTATTTTTATTTGATATTGTATCAAAATTATAGTATGATTCCAAAATTGTAATCAATAAGATTGAACAAAAAGGATTTTTATGGCATTTTCTCCCCAAAATCGTAAGGGAACGCTCTCTGGTATTATATTTGTAGCTATCTTTGCAGCCGCAGCAACATTTATATCTGGATTAGCTCCAGTAAAAGCCCTTGGCTTATCACCACTTGTAATTGGTATTGTAATGGGTATATTCTATGCCAATACCCTGCATAACCAGACCCCAAAAGAGTGGCAAACAGGTATTACATTTTCTGCGAAAAAGATACTCCGTTTTGCTATTGTGCTTTACGGATTTAGAATTACCTTCCAACAAATCGCAGAAGTAGGATTAGAAGGTTTTTTGGTTTCACTTATAATGTTATCTTCTACACTCATTTTAGGTTCATGGCTAGGATTCAAGATATTTGGTATGGATAAAGATACCTCTATTCTTACAGCTTCTGGTGCCTCTGTATGTGGTGCAGCTGCCGTACTTGCAACTGAACCAGTACTTAAAGCGGAAGAACACAAAACTGCTATTGCTGTATCAATGGTTGTATTGTTCGGTACTATCTCTATGTTCTTATACCCCGTGATGTATGAAGGACTTATCAAAAATGCTGTAGGATTTTTACACATGGATCCACGTACATTTGGTATCTATGTTGGTGGGACTATCCACGAAGTAGCACAAGTAGTAGCCGTACCTGCCTCTGTACCTGGAGCTCCTACAGAGATGGCAAATGCCGCCGTCATTGTTAAAATGACCAGAGTTATTATGATTGCCCCTATGCTTATCATACTTGGTCTTTATCTCGCATGGTCTGCTAAAAAAGAGGGGGCTTCAAGAGACGAAAAAATGAAACTTGTCATCCCTTGGTTTGCAGTATATTTCATAGGAGTAGCTGCATTTAATTCTCTTCCATTTATGCAAACTACTGGGGTAAAAGAGTTTATTAATTATATTAATGAAATAGATACTTTCTTACTTACCATGGCGATGACAGCACTTGGTATGGGTACTATATTTGCCAAATTCAAAGGACTAGGACTCGCACCAATTTATACTGCTCTTAGTATGTTTATATGGCTCGTTGTTGGTGGATTTGTGGTTACAAAACTCATCTGCATGTAAGGTAGTAGGTAGTAGGTAGTAGGTAGTAGGTAGATTTTCTATGGCTAGGCTTTAGCCTACCTTACTTACTCCTTCCTCTCTGCTATTTACTCCCTATTTTCTATTTACGTCTTCTATAACTCAACGCCTCTAAAATATCTTTTTTTTCTATGCTTTCATGCTTGTTCAAGTCTGCAATAGTCCGTGCTATCTTTTTTACCGAAGCAATACTTCTATGTGAAAGACCAAACTTTCCTATTGCCCCTTCTAATATTTTTTGGGCTTCATTATTTGGTTGACAATAGTATTCTATCTCATCTTCTGCTAGTTTACCATTGAGTCTTTGTTGTTTTCTACTCTTTTGCATTTTAAAAGCCGCTATCACTGCTTGATGCATAGCCTCTGAAGTCACATCACCTTTATCACTACTCTGTACTTCTTGCATCACCACAAAAAGGTCTATACGATCAAGAAAAGGATCTGATAGTTTATTGGCATAGCGTTTTATCTCTACTTCTGAACAACGACAGGATTTTACTTTAGAGAGTAAATTACCACAAGGGCATGGGTTTTGTGCAGCGATGAACATGATATCTGCCTCATACTCTATCTTTGCATTAACCCTGGCAATGTGTACCTTTTTATCTTGTAATGGTTCACGCATTGCCTCTAATACTTGCTTAGAAAAGTGTGGTATTTCATCAAAAAAAAGTATTCCTTTTGATGCTAAAGCTACCTCTCCTATCTTTGCCTGACCAGAACCGCCACCAAATATAGATGCAGATGTAGCTGTATGATGAGGGCTTCTCATCGGTCGTATCGCTTTAAAACTTGGTATCTGCCCATCTAAAAATTGGTGCTTTGCAATAGAGAGTAACTCTTTTTCTGCCATTGGGGGAAGAATGTCTTTGATACGTTTGGCTATCATACTCTTACCACACCCAGGATTTCCTTCCATAAAGAGATTGTGCATACCAGCCGCCGCTATAAGAGCTGCACGTTTGGCTACCATTTGTCCTTTAACATCAGAAAAATTACTCTCATACTTCTCTTCATAATAGTATACTCTCTCTTCTAAAGTAAGATGCTTTGCATCATAATCAAACTTTTTCACATTAGCAGAAAACTCTCCCTTACCTAATATCACAATAGCCTCACTCAATGTTTCTACTGCGATAAAATCTATACCAGAAATGTGACTTAAATATTCTATGGCTTCTTTAGGCACAATAGCTCTTTTAATAACGTCTTGCTCTTTAAGTGAGAGGATAATAGGAAATATCATAGAAGAACTCTTAATTCTACCATCAAGCCCCAACTCACCAAAAACAAAAAGCCCCTCTTCATTAAAACTCTTTTTGTTTAAAGCAATCAGTAACGCAAGTGGCAAATCAAAATGGCTACCACTTTTCTTTATCTCTGAGGGACTCAACCCAATGGTAATTTTAAGAGGAGGAAAAATAAATTCATTCACCAATAAGGCAGATTTAACTCGCTCTTTGGCTTCTTGTATATCTGAGTTTGCTAGACCTACTACTGCAAATCCTGGTAATCCTTTGGTAAAGGTAGCTTCTACTTCTATAACTTGTGCAGTGACTCCTTCTAGTGTAGCACAACTAAGTTTGTTAAGGATAGTCTCTTTTTTAGGTTTTTGTTTTACTTGTTTTTGTGAAATTCCGGGTGGTGTACCACTATCTATTTTTGCATTCATAGTAGTAGTTTGGCATAATTTTTGAAAGCATTTCAAAAATATTGCAAATTGACATATTTTATTTATCTAAGAGATATTAAATCTTACCTTCTTTTATTTTTCTTTTCCACTCTTTTTCAAACTTTTTTCGTTTAATATATGAAAGTTTCTCTATAAATACTTTACCCTCTAGATGATCCATCTCATGTTGCATTGCAATAGCTAAAAAATCATCGTCTTCAATGGTTTGTTTATTACCCTCTCTATCAAAATACTCTACTCTAACATGTTTGGCACGTTCTATATCTTCATAAAATCCTGGTATTGATAGGCAGCCTTCTTGAAATACCTCAACACCATCTGACTCTACGATAACTGGATTTATCATCTCTAAAGTATTATCCTTAGGCTGGTCATGTTCGCCTTCAGCTACTTCTAGAGGGATGTTAATAATAAGCGCTCTTATATCTATCCCCACTTGTATCGCGGCTAATCCTACACCATTTTTAGAACACATCGTATCATACATATCATCTAGTAGCGTGTGAAGCTCATCATCAAATACCGTTACCTCTTTAGAGATGAGCTTCAATCTTTTATCTGGGTAAACAACTATATCTCTAATCACACAAATACCTTATGCAAAACTTTTTGTAAGTACTTTGTCTATAAGCCCATACTCCATAGCCTCTTTTGAGGACATGAAATTATCACGCTCTGTGTCTTTTTCTAGTTGTTTTGCTTTTTTACCACAGTTTTTAGCCATAATCTCATTGAGAGAGTCTTTGAGTCTTTGAATCTCTTCTGCTTGTATTTGTATATCTGTCGACTGTCCTTGTGCCCCACCAGATGGTTGGTGAATCATAATACGTGCATTAGGCAATGCATAACGCTTACCTGGCGTACCAGACGAGAGTAAAAATGCACCCATAGAGGCTGCTTGACCCATACAAATAGTCACGATATCCGGCTTGATATAGTTCATCGTATCATACATACTAAGCCCAGAGGTAATTACCCCTCCGGGAGAATTGATATAAAAATAGATATCTTTATCTGGGTCTTGTGCCTCTAGAAAAAGCAGTTGTGCTACGATAGTAGATGCTACTTGGTCATTAACCTCACCACTCAACATAATAATACGATCTTTTAAAAGACGTGAATAGATATCGTAAGATCTCTCACCTCTACCTGTTTGCTCTACAACGTATGGAATATAACTCATAATCTGCCTTTGTTAATATATATGTAAATAGATTCATAATCTGTTTGAATATACATTAAAATGGTTAACAATAAAGGTGCGTCAGCAAACGCACCCTACAATGTTATTTATCTAAACCTAACATCTTACCAAAGAGTTTATCTTCAATCATTCCCATTTTTACAGCAGGAAGAAGATTGTTCTCTTCATAATATTTAATCACTTGTTGAGGATCTTGCCCAGACATCATTGCTTCATAGTAGATAGCTTGAGATACTTCTTGATCTTGTACATCAATTTTCTCTTCTTTTGCTAGTGCATCTACGATAAATGTTGCTTTTACAGAATCAACAGCTTCTTCTCTTACTGAGTCACGAAGTTCATTAATTTTCTTTTCGTTGTCTTTGTATGTTGCAAGCTCTTTCTCATCCATCTCTTGTGCTTTGGCATTGATTTTTGCATCAATCTCTTGCTCTATAATGTTATTAGGTAGTGCAAAGTCAAACTTTTTCACCAATGCCTCAACCATTTTAGGTTTAAGGTCTTCATTGTAAATTTTTGAAAGCTCTGCTGTCTCTATTTGTGCTTCTACTTTTTCTTTTAGCTCTGCAAGTGTTGCTTTCTCATCGTTTAAAAGCTTTTGTGCAAGTGTATCATCAATTACTGCTTCTTTTTGCTCTTGAATTTCATGAAGTTTTACTTTAAAGGTTGCTTCTTTGCCTGCAAGGTCAGCTGATTGGTACTCTTTTGGGAAAGTGACTACTACATCTTTTTGCTCATCATACTTCATACCAATGATTTGATCTTCAAATCCAGGGATGAATGAACCAGAACCAATTTTAAGTTGGAATTTTTCAGCTTTACCACCATCAAATGCTACACTATCAACAAAACCTTCAAAATCAATAACTGTCATATCACCATCTTTTACTGCTCTTTTACGTGCAAGTTTTTCAAATGGTGCTTGCTCTGCTGCCATCTCTTTGAGTTTTTCATCTACATCTTTTTTTGCTGCTTTTGGTTTTTTGAAACTAGGTACTACATCCATGTAACCCTTTAAATCAAACTCA
>Ga0256827_10000734_pt1 | contig 20634 bp, 26 predicted proteins | sample CV84metaG_FD_185977 | JGI IMG/M metagenome (GOLD analysis project Ga0256827, IMG submission 185977) | Hydrothermal vent microbial communities from East Pacific Rise, Pacific Ocean - CV84 | ecosystem: Environmental > Aquatic > Marine > Hydrothermal vents | place: Pacific Ocean: East Pacific Rise... | reverse complement strand
TTATTCCTAGTGATGTAAAATGGGTAAAAGATGAAGTTAAAACTTTTGATCCAGATAATAATAAAGTAGTTACTCGTTCAGGTGAAGAAATCTCTTATGATTACTTGGTAGTTGCAACTGGTCTTCAATATCATTATGAGTGGATTAAAGGTTTAAGTATTGAAGATATTGGTACAAATGGTATCTCTAGTGTATATTTAAATAATCCAGAAGAGGGTACTGCAAAAGGTGGGGAATTTACAAAACAATGGTTTGATGACCTTCACGCAGCATCAAAAGATGGAAAAAATCCAAAAGTTATTTGTACTCAACCAAACACTCCAATTAAATGTGGTGGCGCACCTCAAAAGATTCTTTACCTAAGTGATGATTATCTTAAAAGAGATGGTTTAAGCGCTGACTTTACATTTGCAACTAATGGTGGTAAATTATTTGGAGTACCTTCTGTAAATAAAACACTTAACGAAGTTGTTCAACCATTTTATGGAAATATTACAAATAAATTTAAACATAACCTTGTAGAAATTGATGTAAAAGGAAAAGTTGCAACTTTTGATTATCAGTATGAAGTTAAAGGTGAATACGATGAAGATTTAGAAGAATACGATATGATTAAAAAACAAGAAAGAGTAGAAATGCCTTATGATTTTATTCATATTGTACCACCAATGGCTGGTGTTGATGCTGTTGCTAACTCTAAACTTGCTTGGCAAAAAGGTAGTGGTAAAGGTTGGCTAGAAGTTGACAAAGAAACACTACAACATCGTCGTTATAAAAATGTATATGGAATTGGTGATATTTGTGGTGTTCCTAAAGGTAAAACTGGTGGATCTGCTCGTCATCATGGTCCAATTATGGTTGCTAACCTTCTAGCAACAATGGAAGGTGAAAAACCAGAAGAAAAATTTGATGGCTATACAGTTTGTCCATTAAAAACAAGATATGGTAAAATTATTATGGCTGAGTTTGACTATAAGGGAGAAGCACCATCTTTTCCACTAGCTGTTGGTGAAGAGCGTTGGATATGGTGGGCATTTGACCTTTATATGCTTAAATCAATGTACTGGTATCTTATGATGCGAGGTTTAATGTAATATGAAAAAAGTATTGATAAGAGAGGCTTTAATATTTAGTGCCTTACTTATCTTACTTGCTTTATCTATGCATCATGATTTATTAGACAATCCATTGCATAGATTTGTTTTACTTCAAGAAAGGGGTAATTATTTACACCCTTTTGTCTACACACTCCTTGTTTTTTTAATACTTTTTCTCTTGCGTTTTGTTGTAAAAAAGATTACTACTTTTGTAAGTAAAATTAGGAATAAGTAAGAATTAAACTAAACTTAAAGCTAGTTTGGATATAATTCCGAACTTTTTAATAGATTTAAGGAATTGTATATGTACGCAATTATCAAAAACGGTGGTAAACAGTATAAAGTTCAAGAAGGCGATATCTTATTATTAGATAAAATGTCTTTAGAGCCAAAAGCTACTATCGAAATTACTGAAGTTTTAGCAGTTAACGCTGGTGAACTTAAAATGGGAGCACCTTTCGTAGATGGTGCTAAAGTTACTGCAGAAGTAATAAATGAAGGTCGTGATCGTAAAGTTGTAATCTTCAAAAAGCGTCGTCGTAAAGACTCAAAAGTTAAAAGAGGTTTCAGAAGAGATTTCACTCGTGTTCGTATCACGAAAATAGCTGCATAGTTAATTAAGTAGGAGAGCAAAATGGCACACAAAAAAGGTCAGGGTAGTACACAGAATAATCGTGATTCAGCTGGTAGAAGACTAGGTGTTAAGAAATTTGGTGGTGAGGCTGTAATAGCTGGTAACATCATTATTCGTCAAAGAGGAACAAAAGTTCATCCAGGTACAAATGTTGGAATGGGTAAAGATCATACTTTATTCGCACTAACTGAAGGTGTTGTTACTTTTGAGCGTAAAGATAAAAAACGCCAAAAAGTTTCAGTTTTACCTGCTGCGTAATCTCACAAATAAATATTTAGACATTATGTCTAAATATTTCTTCTTCATTTAAGAGTTAAACTCTTTCACAATTTAGTAAAAATTTTTAATAAACAAACAAAGGATATGCAATGTTTACAGACAGTGTCGAATTAACAGTTTCATCGGGAAAAGGTGGACAAGGGTGTGTAGCATTTCGTCGTGAAAAGTTTGTACTAAACGGTGGTCCAAATGGTGGTGATGGTGGAAAAGGTGGTGACATCTGGTTTAGATGCGACAACAATACGCACACACTTTCTCATTTTCAAAGACGCATGCACATAAAAGCAGATGGTGGTGTACCGGGCGAGGGTAGATTAATGACTGGAAAGTCAGGGGCTAAAAAAGTAATTATAGTTCCACCTGGTACACAGATTTTAGATATGGATACTGGTGATGTTTTATTTGATATGCTTCATCATGGTGAAGAGGTGTTATTTATTACTGGTGGAAAAGGTGGACTTGGAAATGTTCACTTTAAAAGTTCAACAAACCAAAGACCAACTTACGCACAACCTGGTGAAAAAGGTGAAACACGCCAAATAAAACTAGATTTAAAACTTATTGCAGATGTAGGTTTGGTTGGTTTTCCAAATGTTGGTAAATCAACTCTTATCTCAACAGTTTCAAATGCAACTCCAGAGATTGCAAACTATGAGTTTACAACACTTACACCAAAACTTGGTCAAGTAAATATTGGTGATTTTGAATCATTTGTAATGGCAGATATTCCTGGTATTATTGGTGGAGCGCATGAAGGCAAAGGTCTTGGAATCCAATTTTTAAGACATATTGAGCGAACTAAAACACTTTTATATATGATTGATTTAGCATCTTATAGAGATTTAAAAGAACAAATTGAAGTTTTAAAAGAAGAGATTTCTTCTTTTTCTGAAAAACTAGGTGATAGCAAATATGCGATTGCACTTACTCGTGTAGACATAGTACCACCTGATGATGTTGAGGACTTAGTAAATGGCTTTTTAGATTTACTAGGACTTAAAGCAAATAAATCTTCAGCATTTAATTTTGATGATTCTATGCCGTATTTTGTGCAAGAAAGTGCTGATGAATCATTGGGTTATGATAAAACTCTACCATATTTAGTTGCACCAATATCTTCAGCTACTAGCAAAAATATAGAAGCATTAAAATATGGCTTATTTAATTTGGTACAAACTGATAGAAGTGACGCCTAATTTATGAAAAGAGTTGTTGTTAAAGTTGGTTCTGCTGTTTTAACGCAAAATGATTCTATTGCCTTAGAGCGTATGAAAGAGTTAGTTGACTTTTTAGCTGAGCTAAAAAAAACTTATGAGGTTATACTTGTTTCTTCTGGGGCAGTTGCTGCTGGATATACGGAAGTAAAATTAGATAGAAGTATTATTGAAAACAAACAAGCACTTGCAGCTATTGGACAACCAATTTTAATGGATCTATATAGTAAAAAATTTAATATTCACAATATTAAAATATCTCAAGTTTTAGTTACATCTGCAAATCTAGATAAACAATACGATACGCAAAGAATTAAAAATACTATAAATACTCTTTTAGAAAATGGTGTTATTCCAATTGTAAATGAAAATGATGCAACTTCAACTCTTGAACTTGAAGTTGGCGATAACGATCAACTCTCAGCTTATATTACAAAACATACAGATTCAGACATGCTAATAATACTTTCTGATATTGATGCTTTTTACGATAAAGATCCAAGAAAATTTGATGATGCTTCATCTCTACATGTAGTCAATAATATATCTAAACAAGATTTAGAAAAAGAAGCAACTCCACATGGTGCATTTGCAACTGGCGGAATACTTACAAAATTAAAAGCTGCTGATTATCTTTTAAATTTAGATATTGATATGTTTTTATCTTCTGGCTTTGATTTAAACGATATTAAAAACTATATGATAGAAAAAAAATACACAGGTGGAACACTTTTCACTAAAAAGAGTAAATAATGCGTATAATTTTTATGGGTACTCCAGATTATGCTGAGGCAATTCTTCAGCGAATTATAGATACTAAAGATATGGAAGTTGTAGGTGTTTACACTCAACCAGATAAACCAGTTGGAAGAAAAAAAGTTATGACTCCACCAGAGGTTAAAACACTAGCTTTAAAAAATAATCTTAATGTTTATCAACCAACTAGACTTCGTGATACAAATACAGTAGAAGAACTTTTAAAAATAGAATGTGATTATATAGTAGTAGCAGCATATGGGCAGATTCTTCCACTTGAAGTTTTAGAACATGCACCATGTATAAACTTGCATGCTTCTATACTTCCACAATATCGTGGTGCTAGTCCAATTCAGCAAACTCTTCTAAATGGAGATACAAAAACAGGTGTCACAGCAATGCTTATGGATGTGGGACTTGATACTGGCGATATACTTAAAATATCTGAAATTGATGTAGATGAAACTAAAATGGTAGTTTCACTTTTTGATGAACTTACAGAGGTTGCAGCAAAGTTAACTATTGATATATTGAAAAATTTTAAAAGTTTCACACCTTTAAAACAAGATGATTCTAAGATGACACATTGTTCTAAAATAAGTAAGGCTGATGGTGAAGTTGAGTTTAAAGATGCACTTACACTTTATAATAAATATCGTGCTTTTACTCCATGGCCGGGAATCTACTTAAACTCAGGATTAAAACTAAAAGAGATAGAGTTAGTTGAGAGTGAAAGTAAAAATAAAGCTGGTGAACTTCTACATGTAGACAAAGAGTCTATAACTGTAGGATGTGAAAATGGAAGTATAAAGATTTTTAAAGTTCAACCACAATCAAAAAAAGAGATGTCTGTTGTTTCATATATAAATGGAAAAAGACTTAGTCTTGCAGATACTCTCTCTTGAGTCTGTTGATTCAACTCAAAAATATTTAAAAGAGTTAATCAAAAAAGATAATATTGAACTTCCATTTGCAGTTGTAGCAAAAACTCAAACAAATGGTGTTGGAAGTAGAGACAATACTTGGGATGGATTAAGCGGAAATCTGTTTTTATCAATGGCTCTACATGTAGAGAGTTTACCAAAAGACTTAAAAATAGAATCTGCTTCAATCTATTTTGCTTATATTTTAAAAGAAGTTTTAGAGAGTTTTAACTCAAAAGTTTGGATTAAATGGCCAAATGACTTTTATATTAAACATAAAAAAATTGGTGGAATGATTACTAATATTGTAGAAGATAAGCTTATTTGTGGTGTTGGTTTAAATTTACTCAATGCTCCAGAGGGTTTTGAAAAATTAGATGTTGAAATAAGTATAGATGAACTATTAAATAAGTATTTCAAAAGTATTGAAAATTATGTTTCATGGAAGCAGATTTTTAGCAAATATAAGTTAGAATTTCAGAGAAATCAAAACTTTTTTACACATAAAAATAATTTAAGAATTTCTTTAGAAAATGCCTATTTAGAAGATGATGGGTCAGTTGTAGTTAATGGCGAGAGGATATATAGCTTAAGATGAGTGAAGTAATAGTAATTGCAAATCAAAAGGGTGGAGTAGGTAAGACTACTACTGCTGTAAACTTAGCAGCCTCACTTGCTGTTGCAGAAAAAAAAGTTTTATTAATTGACTCAGATCCTCAAGCAAATGCTACGACATCACTTGGTTTTCATAGAAATGATTATGAGTTTAATATTTATCATGTTTTAATTGGTACTAAAAAACTTAAAGATATTATTTTAAAATCAGAATTACCAACTCTTCATTTAGCTCCATCAAATATTGGTCTTGTTGGGATTGAAAAAGAGTATTATGATGCAGATAACGCAACAGGTCGTGAACTTGTTTTAAAAAATGCAATTGCAAATGTTAAAAAAGATTATGACTATATTATTATAGATTCACCTCCAGCACTTGGACCGATGACTATAAATGCTTTATCAGCTTCAAACTCTGTAATTATTCCTATTCAGTGTGAATTTTTTGCACTAGAGGGTTTAGCACAACTTTTAAATACTGTGAAACTTGTTAGAAAATCAATAAATAAAAAACTAATAATAAAAGGTTTTTTGCCAACTATGTTTTCTTCACAAAACAATTTATCTAAACAAGTTTTTGCAGATTTAAAGCAACACTTTAAATCAAAACTATTTAAAGATGAAGATGGAAATATTATAGTAGTTCCAAGAAATGTAAAACTAGCAGAATCTCCATCATTTGGTAAACCTGCAATTTTATATGATGTAAAATCATCAGGTTCAATCTCTTATCAAAATCTTGCTCAGGCGGTAATAGCGTAATGAAATCACAAAAACTTGGTCGTGGTCTTGATGCACTTTTAGGTGAGATTGATGAAGCTTATGAAAATGAAGGTTCATCAAAAGATAGTATTATTGAGATTAATCTAAAAGATATTAGACCAAATCCTTACCAACCTAGAAAAAGTTTTGATGATAGCGCACTTTATGAATTGAGCGAATCAATTAAAAATGATGGTTTACTTCAACCTATTGTTATTACTGAAGATATTGATGGTTATGTATTAGTAGCAGGGGAGAGAAGATTCCGTGCATCTAAACTTGCTAAACTAAAAACTATTCGTGCTATTATCTTAAATGCAGATGAACAAAAGATGCGTCAATTTGCTCTTATTGAAAATATTCAAAGAGAAGAATTAAATGCAGTAGAATTAGCACTGGCTTATGGTGAACTAATTAAACTTCATGATTTAACTCAAGAAGAACTTTCTGTGAAAATAAATAAAAGTCGTACTCATATTACAAATACTTTAAGATTACTTCAACTTAGTGAAAAAACACAAAAAGCACTTATAGATAAAAAAATAACAGCAGGGCATGCAAAAGTTTTAGTTGGTTTAGATGAAAAACAACAACAACTAATGGTAAACTCTATTGTTGGTCAAAAGCTTAGTGTTCGTGAAACTGAAGCAATGATAAAAAATATGAAAAATCCATCTCAAAAATTATCTAAAACTGTAAGTAATGAATCTTACAATTTTTTAAATTTACAAAATAAATTTAAAAATCTTGGTTTTAAAGCAAAAATCTCCAAAAAAAGCCTAACTATCGAGTTTAATTCTCAAGAAGAAATAGACACTTTTTTACAAAATATTAAATAAATCCTACACAATTAACTATAAATTATAAAATTTATAATATCTTTAACAATTCTTTTAATTTAAACATAGTATAATTGCGCAACTTTTAGGAGGTGCTATGTTAGATATAAATCCGATACTACTTGTAGCTACATTAATCGTGTTTCTCATGCTTATTGCCACTCTTAACAGTTGGCTTTATAACCCGTTATTCGCTTATATGAAAAAAAGAGACGATGACATCAAGAAAGACTTACAAAAAGTAGGTAATAATGATGAAGAAATCAACTCAATTCATGCAAAAGCTGAATCAATAGTTAATAATGCTAAACTGGAAGCAGCGGCCCTAAGAGAGAAAGTTATTGCGGATGCTAAAGAATTAGCAGATAGTAAGTTAGAGGCGAAGCGCGCTGAGCTTGCTAGTCAGTATGTAGAGTTTGAACAATCAGTTGCTCAATCTCGTGAACAATTAACGAGTGATTTAAAATCACAAATACCATTGTTCAAAGAAGCTGTTAAAGCTAAATTTAGTCAAATATAAGGATCTAGTGTGATGAGTAGAATTATAGTATTAATGCTTATGATATCAACAATAGCATTAGCATCTGACGCTGAGCATGCAGGTACAGACATTGTTCAAAGAACGGTAAACTTTTTACTTTTCGCTGGACTTGTTTGGTATCTTATTGCTGAACCAATGAAAAACTTTTTTGCTTCGAGAAGTCAGTCAATTGCTGATGAGATGCAAAAAGTTCAAGATAAATTAAAAGAGTCTGTGAATCTTAAAAAAGATGCATTAGCTAAAATAACTGAAGCAGAAAAATTTGCTGAAGAGTTAGTTATAACATCTAAAAAAGAGAACAAAATTTTAAATGACAATATTATGAGTCAATGTGAAATTGATTTAGAAAATCTTTCTAAACAACAAAACACTTTAATGGACTTCGAACAAAGAAAAATGGTTCGTGGTGTTGTAGAAGATACACTTGATGAAGTATTAAATCAAAGTGCTGATAGTTTCGATAAAGAAGCTATGGCTAATGTTATCTTGAAGAAGGTGGCGTAAATGGAAGAGTTAATCGCAAAAAGATACATCAAAGCTATCAAAAGTAGTTCTGATGTAGAATCAATGCAAAATATGACAACAATATTTGCAGCTATAGCTGAGTCTTTTTCTGATGAGAAGTTTAATCAAATCATGAATAACCCAGATGTAAGTGCAAATCAAAAGTCTGAAATTCTTTTAGCAGCAGTTAAATCAGCTGACTCTAAAGAAGTTGATAACCTAATTAAATTATTAGCTGAACATAATCGTATTAACATTATTCCTGCTCTTGCAGAAGTGATGAGAAAAGATGTAGCAGCTAGTTCTAAAAACTATAATGGAGTTATATATAGCGATAGCGATATTGATTCTAAAGTTTTAGATGATTTAAGTGCAGGTTTAGGTAAAAAGTTTGATTCAAAAATTTCATTAAACTTTGTAAAAAATGATTTTAATGGTATCAAAGTAGATGTTGCTGATTTAGGTGTAGAGATTAATTTTTCTAAATCAAGAATCAACAGTCAAATGATTGAACATATTATAAAAGCAATTTAACTTCAAGAGAGGAGATATATAGTGGTAGCAAAAATTCAAGCTGATGAAATCAGCTCAATAATTAAAGAGCGTATCGACAACTTTGAACTAAGTGTTGATATTAATGAAACAGGTAAAATCGTTTCTTACGCTGATGGTGTTGCTCAAGTTTACGGACTTAGCAATGTTATGGCTGGTGAGATGGTAGAATTCGAAGAGGGTACTCAAGGTTTAGTAATGAATCTTGAAGAAAGCGCAGTAGGTATCGTTATTTTAGGTGCTGGTGTTGAACTTCGTGAAGGTATGAGTGTTAAGCGTTTAGGTAAACTTCTTAAAGTTCCTGTTGGTGACGCACTTCTTGGTCGTGTTGTAAATGCACTTGGTGAACCAATCGATGGTAAAGGTCCAATTGAATCAACTGAAACTCGTTTCGTTGAAGAAAAAGCACCTGGAATTATGAATAGAAAATCTGTTCATGAACCATTAGCTACTGGTATTAAAGCTATTGATGCACTTGTTCCAATTGGGCGTGGTCAAAGAGAGCTTATTATTGGTGATAGACAAACTGGTAAAACAACTGTTGCTATTGATGCAATTATTAACCAAAAAGGTAACGGTGTATCTTGTATATATGTTGCTATTGGTCAAAAAGAATCAACTGTTGCTCAAATTGTTCGTCGTTTAGAAGAACATGGTGCAATGGAATATACAATTATTGTATCTGCTACAGCTGCTGAAGCTGCTGCACTTCAATTTTTAGCTCCATATACTGGTGTTACTATGGGAGAATATTTCCGTGATAATGCAAGACATGGTCTAATTGTTTATGATGATTTATCAAAACATGCAGTTGCATACCGTGAAATGTCACTTATTCTTCGTCGTCCTCCAGGTCGTGAAGCTTATCCTGGTGATGTTTTCTATATTCACTCTCGTCTTCTTGAAAGAGCTGCGAAAGTTTGTGATGAAGATGGAGCTGGTTCACTAACTGCTCTTCCTATTATTGAAACTCAAGCTGGTGATGTTGCGGCATATATTCCAACTAATGTTATCTCTATTACAGATGGTCAGATTTTCCTTGAAACTGAACTATTTAACTCGGGTGTTCGTCCAGCAATTAATGTTGGTCTTTCAGTATCTCGTGTTGGTGGTGCTGCTCAAATTAAAGCTACTAAGCAAGTTGCTGGTACTTTAAGACTTGATCTTGCTCAGTATCGTGAACTTCAAGCATTTGCACAATTTGCATCTGATCTTGATGAAACATCTCGTAATCAACTAGAGCGTGGACAAAGAATGGTAGAAGTTCTTAAACAAGGACCTTTCTCTCCACTATCTGCTGAAAAACAAGTTGCAATTATTTTCGCTGGAAATGAAGGTTTCTTAGATGATATGGACGCATCTAATGTTGTTAGATTTGAAGCTGAAATGTATCCATTTATAGAAGCATCTTATCCTCAAATCTTTGAGAATATTAGAAGTAACTCTAAAGTAGATGATGATACTAAAGCACTACTAATAAAAGCTCTTGAAGAATTCAAAGCTAGCTTTGTAGCTAACTAAGGATAATTTATGGCAAACCTAAAAGATATTCAAAGACAGATAAAGAGTGTTACTAATACTCAAAAGACAACTCGTGCAATGAAGCTTGTAAGTACTGCGAAACTTCGTCGTGCTGAAGAGCTTGCAAAACGCTCTCGTCTTTATGCTGCAAAAATGAATCAGGTTATTGCCGAAATAGCTGGACGCATAAAATGTAATAAAGTTGGAGGAATTGACAATCGTTGTTTTACAGAGATTGAAAATCCAAAAATGGTTGATATTGTTTTTGTAACTGCTGATAAAGGTTTATGTGGTGGTTTTAATATTCAAACTATTAAAGCTGTTAAAAAACTTTTAAAAGAGTATAAAGAACAAAATGTAAAAGTGCGTCTGCGCGGAATCGGTAAAAAAGGTGTTGAATTTTTTAAATATAACGAAGTTGAACTTTTTGACGCAGTTACAGATTTAAGTTCAAAACCTGATAAAGTTAGAGCTGATGAATTTATTACATCTTCTATTGAAGATTATAAAGATGGTAAAATCGATGCTCTTCATATTATTTACAATGGTTTTAAAAATATGATGACTCAAGAGTTACATATTAATAAAATATTACCAGTAGATACAACAACATTTGATTGTGAACAAACTCATAGTTCAATGTTAGAAATTGAAGCGCAAGATGAAGAGCATATGCTAGATTCTTTAGTAAATAAATATGTACAATATGCAATGTATTATGCACTAATTGATTCAGTTGCTGCTGAACATTCAGCTCGTATGCAGGCTATGGATACAGCAACTAACAATGCAAGCGACATGGTTAAAAATTTAAATGTTCAGTTTAATAAAGCGCGTCAAGCTGCTATTACTACAGAACTGATAGAAATAATTAGTGGTGTGGAGAGTATGAAATAATGGAGAAAAATATGATTGGTAAAATAAGCCAGGTTATGGGCCCGGTTGTTGATGTTGATTTTGATGGTTATCTTCCAGCAATTAACGAAGCAATCGAAGTTCAAGTAAGTTTAGATGGTACTACTACTCGTTTAGTACTAGAAGTTGCAGCTCACTTAGGTGATGGCCGTGTAAGAACAATTGCTATGGATATGTCTGAAGGACTTGTTCGTGGTATGGATGCTAATGCTACTGGTTCTCCTATTAAAGTTCCAGTTGGTGAAAAAGTTCTTGGTAGAATTTTCAATGTAATTGGTGAAACTATTGATGGTTTTGGCGAAATTGAAGATGCTCCTGAGTGGTCAATTCACCGTGCTCCTCCAGCATTAGTTGATCAATCAACTACTACTGAGATGTTTGAAACTGGTATTAAAGTTGTTGATTTACTAGCTCCTTATTCTAAGGGTGGTAAAGTTGGACTATTTGGTGGTGCTGGTGTTGGTAAAACAGTAATTATTATGGAGCTTATTCATAATGTTGCTCATGGTCATGATGGTTTATCAGTATTTGCTGGTGTTGGTGAAAGAACTCGTGAAGGTAATGACCTTTATCACGAAATGAAAGATTCCAATGTACTTGACAAAGTTGCACTGTGCTATGGTCAAATGAGTGAACCTCCTGGAGCTCGTAACCGTATTGCTTTAACTGGTATTACTATGGCTGAGTATTTCCGTGATGAAAAAGGTCTTGATGTACTTATGTTCATTGACAATATCTTCCGTTTTGCTCAATCAGGTTCAGAGATGTCTGCACTTCTTGGTCGTATCCCTTCAGCTGTTGGTTATCAACCAACTCTAGCTCGTGAAATGGGTGCATTACAAGATAGAATTACATCTACTAAAACTGGTTCAATTACATCTGTTCAAGCTGTATATGTTCCAGCGGATGATTTAACGGATCCAGCTCCTGCTTCTGTTTTTGCTCACTTAGATGCAACTACAGTACTTAACCGTAAAATTGCGGAAAAAGGTATTTATCCTGCAGTTGATCCTCTTGATTCAACTTCTAGATTACTTGATCCACAAATTATTGGTGAAGAACACTATGGCGTAGCTCGTGGTGTTCAACAAACACTTCAAAAATATAAAGATCTTCAAGATATCATTGCGATTCTTGGTATGGACGAACTTTCTGAAGATGACAAAAATGTTGTTGAACGCGCTCGTAAAATTGAGAAATTTCTTTCTCAACCATTCTTTGTTGCTGAAGTATTTACAGGTTCTCCTGGTAAATATGTTTCACTTGCAGACACTATTAAAGGTTTCAAAATGATTCTTGATGGTGAATGTGATCATATGTCTGAAAACTCATTCTATATGGTTGGTGGCATGGACGAAGCTATCGAGAAACACAACAAGTAATTCATAAAGGAATAATATGAGTAACTTTAAACTTGAAATTTTAACTCCTAATGGCGAAATCTATAATGATGAAGCTGTTAGTGTAACTCTTCCTGGTGAAGAGGGTGAATTTGGTGTTCTCGCTGAACACTCTTCACTATCTACACTTTTAGAAGCTGGTGTGATTGATGTTGAAAAAACAGATAAAACAGTAGAATCTATCTTAATTAACTGGGGCATGGTTCAAGTTGATGAGAAAAAAGTTATTGTTCTTGTTGAGGGTGCAGTAGCTATTCGCGGTGAAAATGAAAGTGCTATATCTAAAGCACTTGAAGATGCAAAAGCATTGATTGAGTCTATTAAAGACAACAATCCAGCTATTGCATCGGTTTCTGCAAAAATAGAATCAGCTGCACAAGGCTTAATATAAATAATGACTAACGAGATAATTGATTTTTATATAAAATCTCACCCAGTAACACTGGGTGTTCTTGCACTTCTTGCTATATACTTCATAATACTAAATTGGGTATTTTTATATAAATACTTTTCTATTAATAATTGGCTACATGTAGAGAATAATTCATTGGAAGCTCTGCTTATGGGTTCATCTACGGTTAGTGAAAACTCATTTTTAAATAATTTTTTAAAAACAAGCACAAATATTACTAAAGAAGTATTAGATTTAGGTATGCTAGCTGCTACAAAAGAGGCTACAAAAGGTTTATCTTTACTCTCTATTTTTGCTTCAACTACACCTTTTATAGGTCTTTTTGGAACGGTAGTTAGTATTTTAGATACATTTTCACATATTGGGCAAAGCAGTGGAGGAATGGGAATTATTGCAGCTGGTGTTTCAGATGCATTAGTTGCTACCGCTTCAGGTATATTTGTTGCAATTTTTGCATATACTTATCATCAGGTACTACATAGAAAGTCTTACGAGCTGACAAATATTTTACAGATGCAAAGTGATGCAATAATAGCAAGAAAAGTATAGGTTTAATAATGGCTTACGATTGGAATGCTAAACCTGAGTTAAACATAACACCACTTGTTGATGTTATGCTTGTATTACTTGCTATTATGATGGTTGTAGCACCTACGCTTATATATGAAGAAAATATCTCTTTACCTCAAAGTTCCAAAACCAAACAACTTGCAAAAATTCCGCCAGTTCATATTGTTATTGATAAAAATAAAAATTTAAAAGTAAATAAAGATACTTTTTTACTTAATGCTTTTATGGATAATTTTTCTTCATATTCTAAGCAATTAGACCTAAAAGCTACTGTACTTATTAGTGCAGACAAAAATTTGGATTATGGTGTGGTTATGTCAGTTTTAGCTGCTGTTAAACAAGCAGGTTTTACTTCAGTTTCACTTGCAACAAATGGATAAAAACAATCAATATTTTTATATAAGTGGATTTTTATCTTTCTTATTATTTTCTTTTTTTCTTTTTTTAGCATTATATATGTTAGTAAATTCTGACAAGGTAAAAGTATTTGCTCTTGAAAAAGATAACTATATCTCTGTATCTATTGACATGAGTGTAAAGCAAGCAATTAAGCCTAAAGCAACTTTAGTTAAATCTGCGCAAGATGTGATTAAAGATGTGAATATTGATAATTTATTTTCTGATGTGTGGACTAAAAAAATAAAAACAACAAAAGCAAAACAAAAAAAATTAGATGCGAGAAGACTACAAGAGATTAGTAAAAAAACTAAAATTGCTAAAAAAAATAAGGTTCAATCAGTATCTGATATATTTAAAAATATTAATACAAAGCAAAAGAGTGATGAGTCTTCATCAGAATCTAAAGCTTTTGAAGTTAATGAGTATTTAGCTAAAATTCAGGCTTTAGTTTATAAGTATTTTTATCCACCAACAAACTCACAAGGTAATAGTGTTAAAGCAGTTATTACCATAAGTAGTATTGGAAAAGTTCAAGATTTTAGAATTTTAAGTTATTCTACAAATGAAGAATTAAATACTGAGTGCGACAAGATAAAAAATAGACTTATCAATGTGGTATTTCCAAAAAATCCAGATAATAAATCTGGAACATATACTATAACTTTAATTTCACAGGAGTAATTTTGAAAATATTAATAAGTTTTTTGTTGACAATAACAATGATGTACGCAAGTGACGCTACAATAGAGGTAATTAAAAAAGCTGATGAACTACCACATATAGCCGTTGAAGATTCTTCTATTCAATATGATGAAACTTTTAAAATGGGTTTTTTTAAATCAATGGTGTCTGATCTAACTGTTATATCTATTTTTAATGTAGATAGACATTATCGTACTTTAGCGTATGATGCAAGTGAAGTTAGTGTTGAAAATAAAGATATGGATTATGTACTTAGATATAAATTATCATCTGGTGATGCAAATGCTTTAAATGTAGAAGTAAAAGTATTGGTTAGAAATGAGAAATTATTTTCAAAAAACTATAGAATTAGAGATAAAAAAATGTTTATGTTTTTATCTCATACAATCGCTTATGATATAAATGAATTTATGGGTGAATCTTCAGTTGCGTGGATGAAAAGAAAAGTTATTTTTTCAAGAGTTGTTGGACCTAGAAAAAGTGAACTTGTAATTTCTGATTATACTCTTTCATATCAGCACACGGTTGTAAAAGGTGGATTTAACCTTTTTCCAAAATGGGCAAATAAAGCGCAAACTCAGTTTTATTACACATCATTAAGCTCTAAAAAACCAAGCCTAAAATATGTAAATATTAGCACAGGAAAGAGTAAAACAATTAAATCATCAGATGGTATGATGGTGTGTTCAGATGTTTCTAAAGATGGGACTAAACTTCTTTTGACTATGGCACCAAAAGGTCAGCCAGATGTCTACATGTACAATGTTAAAAATAAAAAAATGACTAGATTGACAAAATTTGGTGGAATTGATGTTGGTGCTCAATTTATGGATAAAAAAAATATTGTATTTGTGTCAGATAGATTAGGTAATCCAAATGTCTTTTCAAAAAATTTAGAAACTGGTTTAGTTGAACAAATGGTTTATTATGGTAAAAGTAATTCGGCTTGTTCATCACATGGAAATTATATAGTTTATAAATCTCGTGAGAGTTCAAATGCATTTGATAAAAATACTTTTAATCTGCACCTAATCTCAACTGAGACAGATTTTATTCGAAGATTAACAGCAGTTGGTGTAAATGAGTTCCCAAGATTTTCTGTAGATGGTGATGCAATTATATTTATTAAAAATTATAAATCACAAAGTAGCATAGGAATTATTAGATTAAATTACAATAAAAATTACCTTTTTCCATTGAAATATGGAAAAGTTCAATCAATGGATTGGTAATTAACAATTTTTTGGGTACAATCATACAAATAAAAACTCAAGGTAGAGATATATGAAAAATATTTTAGTATCAAGTGTTGTAGCAGCACTTTTATTATTAACAGGTTGTTCAGATAAAGATCCAGTTGTAGATGAAAATGCAAAAGCTCCTCAAGAGCAAACTAATTCTTCATCTAATTCTGATGATTCAGTTGTTGTTGAGCCAGTACAATCAGAAATGGTTGAAAATCAAGATAGCGTAGTATCATCAAATAGTGGTGATATTTCATCGGTAGAGAAAAAATTTACTTCAGTATATTTTGATTTTGATAAATTTAGCGTAGATGGCGATAATAAATCAAAAATATCAACTTCTGCTAGTGTTGCTAACTCTAGTGCATCTGCATTTACTGTAAAACTTGAAGGTAACTGTGATGAATGGGGTAGTGATGAGTATAACTTCGCTCTAGGTCTTAAGCGTGCTAACTCTGTTAAAAAAGCTTTAGTTGCTGAGGGTGTTGATGCTAACCGTATTACTATGGTAAGTTATGGTGAAAGCAATCCATCATGTTCTGATAAAACTAAAGACTGTTGGGCACAGAACCGTAGAGTAGATTTTAAACTTCTACCATAAATAATGAAAAGCAGTTTATTTCTTGCTTCTTTAGCAATATCCCTGCCTTTTACTTTACTTGGTGCTGAACCTTCTGCGTTCGGTGCTGGTAACATTAACAATCCAAATCCTTATGGGCTTACTTCAAGCGAAAAAGCACTTCTTCAAAATAAAAAAAATCTTAGAAAAGTAGTTGTAAAAACAAATAATCAAGCTAATGAAGTTGATTCTCTTAGAGAAAGAATTGATGGAATTCAAAGTATTGTTGAGAGTATCTCTGTTGCTTCTCGTAAAAACAAATTATCAATTAAAAATCTAAATAAGAAAAATGATGAAGACTTGAAAAATTCTAATGAGTTTGATAAACGATTTAGTGAGACAGTTGAAGTTAACACTAAAGATATTGAAAAAATAAATCTTATGTTGTTAGAGATGTCAAAACTTGTAGATAAAATAAATACAACTTATGTTACAAAAAATGAGTTTAATAGACTTGTAAATGATTTTAATAAATTTAAAACACTTGTAACAAAAGAGTTTAGAAATGGTGTTAAACCAAAAAAGACTAAATTAGATTTAATACAAAATGCTGATATAGCTACAAAAGCAAAAGCATACTACGATAAACAATATTATACAAAAGCATTAGAATATTATCAACACCTTATTAAAAATAAATATAAACCTGCCCGCGCTCACTATATGGTTGGTGAGATATATTATTATAGAAAAGATTATGCAAATGCAATTGCATATTATAAAAAAAGTGCATCTTTATATTCTAAAGCATCATATATGCCAGTGCTAATGGTACATACAGCAATAAGTATGGATAAGACTAATGATAAAAAAAATGCAAAAACTTTTTATAATGCAGTTATAGCTAAATATCCAAAAAGCTCTGCAGCAAAAATAGCAGCTAAAAGATTATTGGCTATAAAATAATACTAATTTATACATAATTAGTAATATTATGATAAAATCCAAAATTAAAATAAAACAAGGCGTTTAAAAATGGCAATAGTAGAAAATCAAATAGTTTCGATTGAGTATGAAGTAAAAGATGGCGATAAAGTAGTAGATAGTAATATTGGTGCTGCACCATTAGTATTTATGTTTGGAAAAGGTCAGATTATTCCTGGTCTTGAGAGTGGAATTGTTGATATGAATATTGGTGATAAAGCTGTAGTTAATGTAGCACCTGCTGATGCTTATGGTGAATATAATGATGATGCTAAACAAGAGGTTCCAAAAGATCAGTTTGATGGTATTGATTTAGAAGTTGGTATGAGTCTTTATGGTCAAGGTGAAGATGGTGGTACAGTTCAAGTTGTAGTTAAAGAGATTGGTACAGAAACAGTAATTATTGATTTTAATCATCCTTTAGCTGGAAAAGCATTAGTTTTTAATGTAACTATTAATAATATCAGAGAAGCATCTGCTGAAGAAGCTATGACAGGAATCCCTGCTGAGAATAAGCAAGAAGATGATTGTTGTGGAACTGGCGGCGGCACTGGTTGTGGATGCTAATTATATAACAGCTTCTGCATCTTCTGCAGAAGCGTTTAAAACTGCCACTCTTTTAAAAACACTTAGTGTAAATTCACTAATAACTGGTGAAGTTGGTGTTGGTAAAAAGAGTCTAGCGCAGTATATACTACCAGATGCAGCTACTATAGATGCATCAAATTTAGATGAATTACTTACAACACTTCAAAGTGTAAATCAAGTAATAATAACAAATCTAGAAAATTCTCCAAATATAAATAAGATACTTAATTTAGTTGATTCTAAAAATATTAGAGTTATAGCTACTGCAAAAAGCTCATATTATCATGAGGCAATAGATAAACTATTTAGTATTAAGTTTGATATTCCACCCTTAGAACAAAGAAAAGAAGATATAAAAGAATTAATACAAAAGTTTACAAAAGAAGCATCACATATGTTTAGTATTACTTATGATTTTAATCTTGATAGTTTTACTCCAGATTTAAGTCAAAATGCCAACTCTTTAAGACGGCAGGTTATGATATCTTATCTACTTCAAGATATAAAAGAGAGTGAACTAATAGGAATTATTGAAGCATATTTAGTAGATAAGTTGGGTTCAAATAATGACTATAAAAACTTTTTACATATATATGAAGTGCCACTTATAAAAGCTGGATTACATAGGTTTAAATCACAATTACAACTATCTGATAAACTAGGATTAAATCGTAATACTCTTAGAAAAAAAATAGCAGATAATGAAAAATACATGAAGGATTAGTATGAAAAAAATAGCAATGATATTCGCAGGACAAGGTTCTCAAGCCTTAGAAATGGGTAAAGATTTTTATGACAATAGTGAAGTAGCAAGAGAGATGTTTGAAGAGGCTGGTAAAAGAATTGGTATTAATTTTGAAGAATTAATTTTTAAAGAAAATGATATGCTCGCTCAAACTGCATATACTCAACCAGCAATTTTACTTGTTCAAATGATTGCATATAGACTTTTTAAAGATGCATGCCCAGATGTAAAAGCAGAATTATTTTTAGGTCACTCTTTAGGTGAATTTTCAGCATTATGTGCAAGTGGTGCTATTAATTATGTTGATGCGGTTGAACTTGTTCATCGTCGTGGGCAACTTATGCAAGATGCATGCTCAGATATTGATGCTGGTATGATGGCTCTAGTTGGTTTAGATGATGAAAGTGTTGAAAAACTATGTGCAGATGCTCAAGCAGATGGTAAAAAAGTTTGGCCAGCAAATTATAATCAAGATGGTCAACTTGTTGTAGCTGGGATGAAGTCAGATTTAGTAGCATTAGAAGATACTTTTAAAGAAGCTGGTGCAAAAAGAGCTATACTTTTAAATATGTCTGTCGCATCTCATTGTGAACTACTTTCTTCAGCACAACTTCCACTAAAGAGTTTAATGGATAGCATGATTGAAGATAAATTTGAAGCTAGCGTTATTTCAAATGTAACTACAAATGCTTACAATACTAAAAAAGAAGCAGTTGAATTACTAAAAGATCAACTTGTTAAACCTGTAAAATATAAGCAATCAATCTTAGCAATAGCTGGTGATGTTGATATGGCAATAGAGTTTGGAAATGGCGTAACACTAAAAGGTTTAAATAGAAGAATAGCAAAAGAGTTAAAAACTTTAAATATTTCAGATATGGCATCTTTAGCAAAAGTTAAAGAGGAAATCTGCTCTTAAATGAAAGTAACTTTAGCCCAGATAGCACCAAAACTAAATAGATCTAATTTAGAAGATATTATACAAATTGTAAAAGATTATAAAGATGAAAGTGATTTAATAGTATTTCCAGAACTCTCTTTAAATGGCTATATGCTCCAAGATAAACTTTACGAAGATGCTTGGAGTTTAGATGAGTTTGATGAGCTAGAAGATTTGAGTCTACATGTAGACATAGTTGTTGGTGCAGCTGTGCGTGATGCTAAAGTTTTTAGAAACTCAGCACTCTATTTTTCAGAGGGTAAGTTACTAAGTGTGCATAACAAAGTTCATTTACCAAATTATGGAATGTTTGAAGAGGCTAGGTACTTTGAAGCTGGAGATATATTTGAAGGTTTTGTAACTCCAAATGCAAAAGTTTCTATGCTTGTTTGTGAAGATTTATGGCATGCTGGTGTACATCATCAACTATTTAAAGAAAATCCTGATTATATTATTGCCCTTGTTGCTTCTCCTGCTCGTGGATTTAGTGATGATGGTTTAGAAATTCAAGACCAATGGTATGCCCTTTTAAAATCAGTAGCACTGCATTGTGATGCAAAAGTAATCTTTGTAAATCGTGTTGGATTTGAAGATGGACTTGGTTTTTGGGGTGGTTCTTGTACTATTGATGCAAAAGCTAGAGTTGTAAATAAACTACAACATTATGAAAAAGAAATAAAAACATTTGAGATATAAAAAATAAGGATTTAAAAATATGAAAATAGCAATAATGGGTGCAATGCCTGAAGAGGTAGCTCCAATTTTAAAAAAATTAGGTGAGTATAAAACTACTAAATATGCAGATAATGAATACTATGAAGCTACATATAATGGTGTTGAAGTTGTAGTTGCTTATAGTAAAATTGGTAAAGTATTTTCAACTTTAACAGCAGCAACAATGATAGAGCATTTTGGATGTGACAAACTTCTTTTTTCTGG
>Ga0256827_10000733_pt1 | contig 20641 bp, 13 predicted proteins | sample CV84metaG_FD_185977 | JGI IMG/M metagenome (GOLD analysis project Ga0256827, IMG submission 185977) | Hydrothermal vent microbial communities from East Pacific Rise, Pacific Ocean - CV84 | ecosystem: Environmental > Aquatic > Marine > Hydrothermal vents | place: Pacific Ocean: East Pacific Rise... | reverse complement strand
GATGGGAATGATCTGTTTTTGTTTTTTGAAAATATGGATCATATAGGTCTAATGAAAACAGATTCGGCAGCTAATATTCTGTGGAGTAAAGAATTTACAAACCAAGAAAATGAACATGCCCTTGAACTACCATCCAAAAAAATGCAGCGCACCAGCGATGGTGGGTTTGTCTTTCCTTATGGTAATACTTATTTTTGGGGAGGGGTTCTAAAAGCTGATGTGCAGGGAAATACCATCTGGCATAATGATATAGCGTTTATGGTCGAAGGCGTTTCCGAAACCATAAATCACGAATATTTAGTACTTGGTACCGGCCCTATCGAGGGGGTAAAAGGCTATTATCAAATGGGATTGAATCAGTTAACATCTCAAGGCATTGGTTCTGAATGTTCCACTCAAAGTGAAGTATCGGCCGAAGACATCATCATTAATTCCGAAGAGGCAGCATATACCATCAGCTCTGTGGCATTAAATACCATTTCGAATACCATTGATGTTGGTAATAATATCATTGTTACTAAAGATGGTTGTGTAGATTTTTATGGTGCTGTTGATGAAACCGATTCCAATAAAAACCTATCCATATATCCCAATCCCAATCATGGTGTTTTCAGCATAGAGATGCTGCAAGAGGGTCAAAAAAGAGAATTAAAGATTTATAATATTTTAGGTGAACTGACGGATAGAATAGCCATACACACCCATTTACAAAGCATAGATTTAAGCCATCATCAAGCCGGTACATATTTTTACAGCATCCAATCTGAAAGCTCAGTATTGAGCTCCGGGACCTTTATTATTCTGGAGCATTAGAATACATGCCAGGGAGACTTATTAGTAATAAAAGAGGATTAAATGATTAAAACTTTAATCAAATACCCTATTTTTGCAAAAAAATAAAAGCATATTAAATGAAAGCATTAGTAAGTATCATCATGGGAAGCACATCGGATCTTCCTGTAATGGAAAAAGCCGCTAAGTTCTTCGAAGAGATGGAAATCCCTTTTGAGATGAACGCTTTATCGGCACACCGCACACCTGCCGAGGTAGAACAGTTTGCGAAAAACGCCAAAGACAATGGCATTAAAGTGATTATTGCAGGAGCAGGAATGGCCGCACATTTGCCGGGCGTGATTGCTTCTATGACCCCAATCCCTGTTATCGGAGTGCCTATCAATGCCACATTAGACGGTATGGATGCTCTTTTGGCTATCGTACAAATGCCTCCCGGTATTCCTGTAGCTACTGTAGGTATCAATGGAGCCTTAAACGCTGCCATACTGGCTTCGCAGATGATGGCTACCGGCGATAATACCCTGATGGAGAAGAATATCGCTTATAAAGAATCGCTGAAACAAAAAATTGTAAAAGCTAACGAAGACCTCAGTCAGGTGAGTTATAAGTTTAAAATATAAGCTCTGGGAGATAAATTAATGCCAACTAAAATCCCCAATAAATAAATCTCAATTTATTTATTGGGGATTTTGCATTATTGCTATTAAAAAGGAATACCAATATTCATAGACCAAACAAACTCCTTACGTTCAGGACTTTTTGATAACACAAAACGAATAGGACCAAATTTCGACTGATAACCTATGCCTGCACGCCAACTAAAAAATGAGTTATCGTTAAATACATCATCGGTATTATCTTCACCTTCTTCCGACTCATAATCGGCATAATTAGCAATATACAAATTTTGAACTCCTAACTGAAAATACCAATTACTTTTGAACTTATATTGCCCTCCAATACCAAGCATAAAGAAATTATCAGTAGCCATATAATTGGCTCTGATACCGCCAAAATTATAAGTATTGGGTCGTAAACTATAATTCACGCCTCCTAAAAAGAACTTCTCCGTAATAAAAGCTTTGTCGGACATGGTTCCAAAACTAATGGCCGGAATAAGAGAGAACCTTTTAGCAATTTGAATATACTGCAAATACTTAAAAGTCAAGATCATATTATTATCGGTTTGTTTTTTATTGAGATAAGAAGTATCACTCTGATTACTCCTGACATCAAAATTGTATTTATATTTGGCATCAATACAAAGTCCTTTGCTCGGGAAATAGGGATCGTTTAAAGTATTGAGATAAATTCTGAAATCGTAGAAGCTAAAGTTATAATTTACAGTATTGGTATTATAATAAATCTCCATGCCTTCCTTTAAAACAATATTATTGAACTGCCGGCCAATAGTGGATTGCAGCATGATATTTTTAATTGGAGACCAGGAAAAAGCCAAATTGAAATCGCTTAGAGTATAAACATAATGACCAAGTGTGTACACTAAATTCTCCTCTTTAATAATATCCGGCATTTTGTTTAATTGCACATAGGCATTTAATGATACTTCTAATCGTCTTCTTTTTGTTGGATAAAATTTATAGCTAAGCAAAGCTCTTGGATTTTGTGAAATAGAAAGCTTTAAATCGGCTTTTGTAGATTTTAGAAATAAATTATTATAGCCTATTTTTACCAAAGCATTTGGACCATACGAATTATCATAATGAAGGCCTAAATCGAGATAGGCCCGGCTTTTCTCTTTTACAGTAATCGTCAAATCTCTACCTATGAGTGTATGATTGATACTATAGGTCACTTTTTTAAACTGCCATGTGGAGTATATTCTATCTATGGCCTCATCAATTTCATCTGCCGACATAAACGATTGGTTTTTCAGCTCACTGATATTAATAATGGTTTCACTATCAGTTAATTCGCAACCATTAACATGAATTTTATTAATCCATAGTTTTTTCTGTTCTATCGAATCACTAAGGTTTATGGCACTAAGAATAGAAATTTGTTGTAGTTTTTTTATGATTAACGAATCGCGAGCAGCAGCCTCTCCTTGGGCAATAATTCCTTTTGATTTATTGAATTGATCGGGGCCAAAATCGCTTAAATCAGGGGCCATAAATACATCGGTTAACTTGGCTTCTTCTTTGGCTAATAAAATACCCTGAAAAGCTGTACTTCGGGCCAGAACCTGAACCATAGACTGTAAATCATCTTTTTGGGGGTTCTCAGCAAAACCGGTATATACTCCAATGATGATATCAGCGCCCATATCTAAACACTCTTGCACCGGAAAATTTCTAATCACGCCTCCATCTACAAGTAGCATATCATCTTTTTCAACAGGAGAAAACACCGTAGGGATCGACATACTGGCACGCATGGCCTCTGCCAAATCACCATCTTTAAAAACAATAGCTTTACCCGAAATAATATCTGTTGCTACACAGCGAAAAGGGATAGGAAAGGCATCGAAATTTGGATATTGATGACTTAACCAGGTGAGCTTAGCAAAAAGGTTCTGTGCTTTTTGTCCTTGAATCATTCCGGAAGGTAATCTGGGTTTTATACCGTGAGTGATACTCATCTTTACAGGATAGCCCGGATAATCTTTTTTATCGAAAATGGGAATATCCCGTATAGATATATTATCGGATAAAACATCATTCCAGTCGGTGCCTTTTACAATATTTTCCAATTCATGAGCCGAATATCCCAAAGCATATAATGCACCAACAATAGATCCCATACTCGTACCTGTAATATAATCGGGTTTTATACCTTGTTCTTCCAAAACTTTAAGTACCCCAATATGAGCAAAGCCATTGGCTCCGCCACCACTTAAAACCAAACCAATTTTTGGTCTTTTAAGCACCAGTGTATCCATATCTTGTGCGGACAAGCCATCTTCTATTATTAATAGAAAGGCTAAAAAAAACATAAGCGCTAATTTTATTCGCATAGGTAATTGATGTTTTCTCTTTCTTAAATGACTTTATATTGTATACTGTTAACAATATTATAGACAAGATATTGTTAAAAGTGTTGCTTATCAATAATTTAAAAGACTCTGAAATTGATTCCGGAGTCTTTTGTTTTATTTAACAATTTGGTATTCTTAGAGTAATTAAAGAATCCTTATCTTTGCTAAAACAGGGAATAAGCCAACAGCCCTATATAGCAACCCTTGCTAAACCATAGAAAATTCTAAAACAAGAAAAATGAAAAACTCAAATAACTTAGAAAAAACCATATTAAAAGAATTCGCTAATAATCCTTTTAGTGCATTCAATTACAAACAAATAGCCAAACGTATCAATATCATCGACAGAGGTGGTAAGATGCAGATTAAAAACCTGATTGAGAGTTATTTTAATCAGAAGATACTAGTAGAATCTAAAAGAGGGAAATACCAGATTTCTCCCAAATACATCAATTCTTATGGGCGCAGTAAAAGCAATTCGGTGGGGATAGTAGATATGCTTTCCACCGGAAAAGCCTATATCATCAACGACGAAGGAGGCGAAGACATCTTCGTGAAACCCAATAACACCAAAAATGCCTTAAATGGCGATAGGGTGAAGTTCCAGATTTTTCCCAAACGTAAAGGCAGAAAACTCGAAGGCCAGATAATAGAAGTTATCAAACGTTCCAAGACACGTTTTGTGGGGACTGTAGAATTATCCCGAAGCTATGGTTTTGTCATTCCCGATGATATTAAAATCCCGGTTGATTTCTTTATTCAAAAAGAACACTTACACCAGGCCAAAAACGGACAAAAGGTAATTGTGGAGATTATTGAATGGCCCGAGCATGCCCGCAACCCTTTTGGAAAGATTGTAGAAGTACTGGGTGATCCCGGAGACCACAGAGTAGAGATCGCCAGCATTGTTTACGATTATGATTTCGAAAGCGATTTCCCGGCTCATGTAGAAGCCGAAGCCGACAGAATAAATAATACCATTGATGCGGCGGAAATCAAGAAAAGAAAAGACATGCGTGAGGTGTTCACCATCACCATTGACCCTTTTGATGCCAAGGATTTCGACGATGCTATCTCCCTCAAAAAGTTGGATAACGGCCTTTGGGAAGTGGGCATCCATATTGCCGATGTATCGTATTTTGTGAAGCCTAATAGTGCCATAGAACAGGAAGCCCTCAAAAGAGCCACTTCCATCTATCTGGTAGACCGGGTGATTCCTATGCTCCCCGAGAAACTCTCAAATAACGTCTGTTCTCTACGTCCCAACGAAGATAAACTGGCTTTCTCTGCCATTTTCGTGATGGACGAAAAAGCCCATATCAAAAAGGAATGGTTTGGCCGAACCGTTATCAATTCCAATCACCGTTATACTTACGAAGAGGCACAGGCTATCATCGAAGGAGAAGAAGGACCTTATAAAGAAGAGATATTAAAGTTTCATGAACTGTCCTCTAAACTACGTGCCGACCGTTTTAAAAGCGGCAGTATTAAGTTCAACTCTGTGGAAGTGAAATTCAAGCTCGATGAAGAGAGTAATCCTATTGGTGTGTATGTGAAAGAACAAAAAGAAGCACATATGCTTATAGAAGATTTTATGCTTCTGGCCAATCGAAAAGTAGCCGAATTTGTTGGCAAAGGCACCGAGAAAAGAAAACCAAAGACCTTTGTCTACCGTGTTCACGATGAGCCGGATCCTGAGAAACTCAATACTTTTGCGCATTTTGTCAGCAAATTAGGCTATAAGATGAAAATAGATAACCGCAAGGATATTGTTAGTTCTTATAACCAGCTTTTTAAAGATATCGAAGGCAAAGGCGAGAAGAATATGATTGAGACCATAGCCATCCGTACCATGGCCAAGGCTTATTATTCTACCGAGAATATTGGTCATTATGGTTTGTCGTTCCCCTATTATTCGCATTTCACCTCTCCTATCCGCCGTTATCCCGATTTAATGGTACACCGTATGTTGCAGCACTATTTGAAAAATGGGAATTCACTACCTGCTACCGAATGGGAAGCCAAATGTAAACACTCCTCACAAATGGAACGCAATGCCATAGAGGCCGAAAGAGCCAGTATTAAATATATGCAAGCAGTATATATGAGCGATAAGGTGGGACAAGAGTTCGAAGGCCTGATTAGTGGTGTGAGTAAATGGGGCATCTATGTGGCATTAGACGACTCTAAGGTAGAAGGTATGGTGAGGATGGTAGATATGAAAGATGATTTCTACTATCTGGACGAAGAAAACTACCGCGTGCTGGGACAACGTAACGGTAAAGAATATAAACTTGGCGATAGGGTCAGTATTCAGGTTAAGGGAATCAATATCCAGAAGAAGCAGATAGATTTTAAGCTTATCGAGGAGGATTAACATCCGTACTTCCACTTAGAATAGCCCATCCTTTCTCTCTGCTGAAGCACCGGCCAAGCGATGGATAACGACGAAAACTACAAACTTCTTGCGGTTCTAATATAATATTCTAAATTTGCGATATAAATATATAAGCAAATGAGAATTAGAATATTACTACTGTTAGTCGCCATCACAACAACTGTTTTCTCACAAAACCTCACTCAATATTATTCTACAGCCTATAATACTCAGGGCGAGGACCTGAGAGATAAGCTAAATGACATCATCAAAGGCCATACAGAATTCTCCTATACCAGCTCTTCGACCGATGTGTGGGATATTCTAAAAGAAACGGATAAAGATCCTGAGAACCCCGAGAATGTCATCCTTTTCTATTCTAATGTATCGGTAAATGGCGATCAGGAGTATAATAACGGACAAGGCTGGACACGCGAACATGTTTGGGCCAAATCGCGAGGAGACTTTGGCACATCACGCGGCCCCGGTACCGATGTACACCACCTCCGCCCGGCATCATTAAGCATCAATAGTAGTAGAAACAACCGTAATTTTAAAGACTGCATCGATTGTAACCCTTTGGTGTATCAGGGCTCGCCATCAGGCGCCACTTCTACTACCGAATACACCTACGAACCTAATGATAATGTAAAAGGCGATGTGGCACGTATGATCTTTTATATGGCACTCAGGTATGAGGGCGAAAATGGAGAACCCGATCTGGAAATCATTGATTATTTATTGGACAAAGATGATAAAATGCCTTATCACGCGCTATTATCTACTCTTTTGGAATGGAATGTTTTAGATACCGTTAGCAATTTTGAGAAGAACAGAAATAACATCATTTATAATAATTACCAACATAACAGAAACCCTTTTATCGATTATCCCGAACTGGCCGAATATCTCTATGGCTCCATGACAGACCAGTTTTGGAACCCACACCATCTGGCGGTTAATAATCAGAAGCTACACCATATCTCTGTTTTTTCTAATACTTCGGAGGGTGCTATCACCATAAAGAATGCCCAAAAATATCAAATGGAAGTCTATAACCTGCTGGGACAATTACTCAGCTCCGGGATAGTAGCTTCCGAAACCGAAACCATCAAACTGCCTTATGCCGGCTTTATGATTATAAGGTTAAGCAATGGGAATGAGACTTTTACTCAAAAAGTCGTTCTTTAAACCTCTACTCACCAATATCCATAGTTATAAACCTGCTCAAATCATCTTCAGGAGAGAGGGAGAGTTTCTTCTTCAGTCGTTTTTTGGCCGATTTCACACTGTCGGGAGCTATCTGCATCAGGCTGGCAATTTCTTTATTATTAAGCCCTATCTTAATATAAGCCGAAATCTTTAAATCGTTTTGAGTGAGCTGAGGAAAGCGCTCTTTTAAAGCCGTAAAGAAATGAGGATGCACCTGCTCAAAGTGATAACTAAAACTCTCCCATATCCCACTTTGGCTGCTCAGACCTTTCATCTCCCTGGAGAATTTATTTAAAGAATCATTATCTAAGGACTTATTGATATGATCTAATTCTACTTTCAACTTCTGAATCAATTCATTTTTCTGTAATACATGCATGGTCGAAGACACCAACTCCCGTTCTTTATGATGGATTCTGTCCAAGAGCAATTGGTTTTCGGTTTCTTGTAGTTTCTTATCGGCCATCAGCTTCTCTTTTTGATCTTTCAGGCTTGTTTGTTCAGTCTTCAACACCCTGGTTTTAAGACGATTTTGGTGAATAATCATAAATAATATCACCAAAACCAATAGTGCTGCAAAAGATACCGAGTAAATAATGATATTCTGTTTCCTAAGATTTACACGGTCGATTTCTTTTTGTTTTTGAAGAAGCGCTATAATGTTTTTTTGTTTCTCAGATTCATATTTCTCCTGCCACTCAATAATTTGCTCATGTTTTTGAATATTATACAAACTATCTTTCAACAGATAATAGGCATTAAAATATTCCATAGCACTTTCGTAATTCTTAAAAGCCTCATATAAACTGGCATAAGAGTTGGCAATCCTCATATCTAACCTGATAATGTTCAAGTGTTTAGACAGCTCTTCGGCCATATTTAAATAATGTAAAGCACTGTCCTTATTCCCAAGAGTTTTATAAGATGCCGAGATATTGATAGCAAATACAGCTGCATCTTTCTCATTTCCGGCATCCTGCATCAGCTTAAAAGCCCGATGATAGTATTTGATGCTATTGGCATAGTCTTTTTTATAATGATAAATAGTGCCAATATTATTATTGGTCCCGGCTATTGATAAGGTATCCTGACGTTTAACATAAATATCATGGGCTTTCTCGTAATAGATTAAAGAGCTGTCCCAACGTTGCTGATCGGAGAGGATGGTCCCTAAATTATTATAAGCCCCGGCTATTAAATGATCGACCCCTAAACTAATCGCTATCTTTTGTGCTTCTTTATAATAATAATACGACCTGTCGTTATCATTCCATTCGTAGAACAAATTACCCAAATGCTGATTAATCTTATAAATATTCAGGCTGTCATGATTAAGTTTTGAGTTAATGAGTGCCTGTTCCAAAGCTTCCAGGCTCAGGATAAAAAGCCCTTGGTTTTTAGTGCTATCGGCATATTTGAGTAATGAATCAACCTCATGCTCTGCCCTGCTTACAGTGGGCGTTGCAACCGATAATGTAAACAACAAAAATACCAGATAAACTTTACTCATCTTTATCATCATAAATCATATTATTTCATCTAGTTGGTGGCTAATCTAAGTAATAGGAATACCAATAAGAACAAAAAGAATTAAAGGGATTAGCTTCATAACATCAGAAGTATATCATCGCAACAAAAATAGTTAATTTGATAATATATGTGCCGTTCATTAAAATCTATTGAACTATTGCTTAACCAACATCACAGAAAGCATTCCTACACTATTTTTCCCTTTAAGCATATAAATCCCTTGGGGATAATCGGATAAGTCTATGACCTGATTAGAGGTAGTTCGAAGTACAAATTTACCGCTAATATCTGTAACAAGCACCTCAAACAACTCATCGGTATTAAGTTTGAATACACCATTATACGAAGGATTGGGATAAACACTCACACTCTTATTATTTAATTTGATGTCATCAGATATTCCTGTTGTAATATCAGCAAAGGAATAATACACCTCTCTATCCACATAACCATCGCCATTGGTATCTTCGCTATCATCACAAAAAGCCATATGTAATTGGTCGTCCACCCCATAAATAATCTGAGGGGCATCCATAGTGAAATTCGAAGAGACAATCTCGGAAGCCGAGAAGCCAAGGCCTTTATCAAATGTTATATGACGAAGCGAATTACTGGACGTGTTCCAGATAGTATAAGCTATATGGATGAGATTCTCATTATCAGCAGTTACCGATAATAAATTATAATTAGGGTAAGAATTAATATTTGAGATATGCACTTCTTCATTCTGTGTTAAAGTCTCGGCATCAACATCGTAATAATAAGTCTGAATGGTATCATAACAGTTATCAGCCATAAATACCTGACCATCGTTAGTACTACACACCCTGGCCTGTTCGTAAAAATCGTAAGTTGAAGTAGAGATACGTTCCGACTCATCAATCTTAACAATACTGCTCAAACTACCGGTAGAAGCATCAAAAATCCTGTAATAATAAGCTAATGTGGTGTGATCGGTGTTATACTCTCTAAAAATGATAAAAACCTGATCATCTCCTATTGAAGTGGCATCGGCCCACTGTGCTTTCCCTCCAAAAGAAGCTGATATTAGTATAGGTTCGTGCCAAACACCATCGTTATACGTTAAATACGCCTTATCGCTACCGCTCCTGTTATCGGTTCCCCACACAACTACAGGATAATTAGATGTGGTGGTAGTGATTCGCGGATAATCGGAGAAAGTAGATTCCACAGTCCCTCCATCACCAGATATAATTTCCGTACTCCACACTCCTGTGGCAGCAGTATATTTTGAATAACAGATCTGATTTCGAAAAGTACCATCATAAGCCCAATAATGATACGCCACGTGCAAGTCGCCATTATCAGAAGCCGAAATGCTTGCTTTATGATTATTTCGTGGTTCCACACCATCAAAAACATCAATAACAATCCCTTCGGACCAGTCGCCATCTACCGCTTTACTTTTATAGGTGATGCTCTGCCTTCCGGGTTTATCATCACAATAAACCATATGAATGGTACTATCGGCTGTCATAGCAATATCCATATCACGTGAGTCCTGATTTACGTTTATACTCACATTATAAGCCTCGGACCAAACCATTGATTTATTTTTAAAGAAGGTATCTGTAGAATTCCCGATAATATTTTTCTCTATGGTTTGATAACCATCATCAGCCATATTTATGCGATGAGGAGCATATTGCGAAAAAACCGAAGTGATAATAATTAGAAATAATGAAGTGATTAATAAGTTTTTCATTTGTTTAGTTTTTTGATTAATGTCTGCTGCAATAATCGAAATAATAATACAAACAAAAAAATATTTAGGGGGTGCAAAGAGGGGCTTATGTTATTTATAAAAAAATGTAAACCACTGATTATTAGCTATCAGACCCAACTATCAATTTTTTCCCGGGTTTCAAACGGTAGGAATTGGTAATATTATTCCATTTTTTTATTTCTGCTACCGATGAATGATACTTGATGGAGATATCCCAAAGGGTATCGCCTTTTTTAATGGTATGGTATTTTAATTTACCATTTGGCTTGGCAGCTATGGCTGTTTTCTTTGATACCTTATTTGATACTTTTAGCTTTTGCCCTGGTTTAATGGTATTACTTTTTAAGCCGTTCCAGCTTTTTAGTTGCTTCACACTGGTACCATATTTTTTAGCAATCAGACCTAAGTTCTCACCACTGCGCACGGTGTGGTAGCCACTCTTGCTGGTACTGGCAGTACGGGAAGAAGAAGTGGTTTTGGATTTTCCACTTGTGCCCGGAGCATATACAATCAGCTTTTGACCCGGATAGATTCTGGTGCTTCGCATACCATTCCAGGCCTTTATTCTGCTTACCGAGGTACGATATTTACGTGCAATCAACCCTAAGTTCTCACCACTACGTACAATGTGAATGCTTCGGGATTTGGCCTTTTTTATTTGTGCTAAGAGCTTATCTCTTTCAATCCCTTTTTTAGATTTAAAATGATATAAACTATCTTCATTATCTAAATAGAATCCCACTTTTTCTCTTGGTAAACGCAGTATATAAGTCTTATTTTTAGTGGCAGGGATGATGCCTTGTTTATAAGCCGGATTCAAGAAATCCACATCATCAATATCGATGTTCATAAACTCCGATATCTGATCGAAAGACAAAACATCTCTTACCGTAACGCTATCGATACCACCGTATAAAATACCGGGATCGGTAGGATAGATATTATGTTCGGTAGCATAACTAAACACGTAATTTACCGCTATAAATGCAGGCACATAGCCACGGGTCTCCCGAGGTAAGAAAGGCCATACAGCCCAATAGTTTTTTACCCCACCAGCACGACGAATCGCACGGTTTACATTACCGGGCCCTGAATTATAAGCTGCCAAAGCCAACTCCCAACTGCCATAAATATCATATAAATCTTTTAAAAGTCTGGCAGCCGCATCCGTAGCTTTATAAGGGTCGAATCTGTCATCAACAATAGAATTGCTGTGCAAACCATAAAGTTTTCCGGTGCTATACATAAATTGCCATAAACCCTTGGCTCCGGCCCTGCTTCCTGCGGTGGGGTTTAGAGCACTCTCTACTACGGCCAAATATTTTAATTCCAGAGGCATATCGTATTTGTCGAGCACCTCCTCAAAAAGCGGAAAGTAAATCTCTTTTAAACCCAGCATCCGTGCTGTTTGTTTACGCCCTTTCTTGGCATACAAATTAATAAAAGCTTTTACATGTTGGTTATAAACCAGTTCAACCGGTGTTTGAATATTCAGCATCTCTATTCTCAACTCATAGATAGAGTCATTAAAAACAGGCACCTCATCGGCATCATAACCATAAATATTTAATACTTTAGGGTCGGTGACTAATTCATATTTTTGGTAAAACTTTACATTAGCCATACTGTCCAACTGACGAACCAGGGCCGAGCCACTTAACATGCTAAGGTCTTCCTGAACATCATCGTTAGCACCAAATTTATTCTGAAAACCATGAGCAAACTCAAGGGTGTCAATCAGTAAGTTATTAGCAATATCGGTGCTGTCGGCTGTAATTTCAGCCAGGTATAAATCATCGGTGGTAATATTAACATGATTGGTATCGGTATCAATATCTGCCGATACATATGCCTCGGTATGCTGATGAGTCTTTTCGGTTTCAACTACGGGGGCTGTTTGTGTTGACTCTTTAAACAGCTGGCATGAATTTAATAAAACAACAGCTAAAAAAGAGGCAATTATATGGCGTTTCTTTATCATTAAATGATAGTGTTTTCAGGTTCTTATGAGCGCAAAAATACACTAATAAAAAAAGATATCTACGCTAAAATGATTTTTTTATAAGCCATGAGATGTTAAAAAAACATAAGATTGATATTGGTCTTACTTCTTTATCAATTTCACACGATACAAAACCCCATGATCATCTCTCATTTGAACGATATAAACTCCCGGAGAATACGATTCAAGACTCAAATTGAACGCATCGGATGCTTCACGGATAGTCCCTTGTTCCAGTATTTGCCCATAAGAAGATAGGAGTGTAAAACTAAAGTTACCATCATGAGGGAGCAGGATATTTACTCTGTCGGAGACAGGAACAGGGAAAGCCACCAAATCCTTATATTGCTCAATAAAATCATGCGTATTGGTCAAATCGGTACAGCCTACCACACTAAACTCTGCTGCCGAGGCCCAGGCATTACCATTCACTTCGGATAAGGCAACTAAACGAAAATACCTGCCTATGATAGGGGTGTCGAATTCAATAGTCTGAGGCGCACCTGTATTTTCAAATTCACCCACGCTGATAGGATCTCCCCAATCATCAAGATCTTCACTGATGTATAACTCATAGGATTTTATTCGGCCATTTTCGCCATCCGGACGGGTTAAATAAGTGAAATTAAACATCTTATAAAGTTGCCCCACATCTACCTGAATTTCATGAGGATAAGGATCGGAACCTGTACTCCATTTGGTATGCCATATGGTAGAAGGATCGTCATCGAACGACATGGTAGCCAATCCCGGATAATTGATTTCTTCGCTATCTACATAAACCAATTCCCAAATATTTTTGGGCAGTTCTGCCGGATTAAAACAATTATCAATCGAAGGACAAGTAGAGGTCGTTACCATATCAGGGATTTCTTTGGTATAGGTGGTTCCATTCTTAGTTACAGATAAAGTTACGGAATAAGAACCCGGATTACCCAAAACTACTTTAGGGTTTCTGATATCTGCACCCTCTATCCATTCCGGCGCCGGCGAGATGTCCCAATGCCAGCTCACTCCCTGGTGATTTAGTATAGAATGGTCATCAAAATAAAGCGTGTCTTCCATACAATTATTAGTTGGCACATTTACCCATGGGTTGATGATAGGTAAAAAATCTTCCACTGCCATAGGCGATTCCCAAACACCTCCTGTTCCACTCACCCTTAGTTTTGAGTCGCGATAGAAAGGAAGCCCCAGGTTCACATAAAATCCAGCGGCAAAATTATTATTAAAAAGTTCCCAATGATCGTCGTTTTCGTTTCTTTTATACACCTTAGCGGTGTTGCCATTACGTGCATTTGTAAAAAGATAAACAATATCATCACCATTGGCATCGGGCTGAATAATCATGTTCTTGGTATACTCTGTAAGATTATCTGTCCAGTCTTCCCAAGTATCACCCCCATCGGTTGATTTAAATATTTCTCCAATATCATCCGTCCAGGTGCCATTTTGCAAACAGGCATAGATGGTATTTTCATCGGTGGGCGATATGGTAAAGAAGGTTTTACCTTTCCAATAGGATCCACCATATTCACTACTGCATAAACTTGGTTTTTGCTCCCATGTAACACCACCATCGGCACTACGGTATAAGCCTTTACTGACTACATCGGCATAAAACACATCGGGGTTATGATAGCTTATTTGCAGGTATCTCACCTTTTGAGAGAAATCGTGAAGCAAATCCCAGCTAATGCCCATATCGCTGCTTCTCCAGAAACCATTACCATCGCCCAAATAAACCAATCCGTAATAGTTAGGATGAAACACAATATTGCCGCGTCGCCCACCATATTCATCCATAGTGGGATATTTACTAAAGATAAAACGGCCCTCGTGCTGACCTTCGGCAGTAGTTGGCAATATCCAGCCATTCCCCAGGTCGTTGAATGCTACATGACGGCTTCGGCCCTGTAACACCCAGCCGGTTGGAGACTCTGCACCACCCAACCTGAGCGCCTTATCGCCATAAAAATCGGCTATGGCAGTATTGCCATTATGGTATCTGCCACCTACAACCAAATCCTCGTTCCAACCCTGATCGAAACCCCACATATCGGAGCCTACAATACCATTGGTTCTTGAATAATAATTATTGGTATTTGAATAATGATCAGTGGTAGTTGTCATACCACCATCGGTAGCCAGCCACATTTCGCCATTGTCTAACAGCTTCATATCCTGAATATCCGGATGTATCATAAACGGCCCCGAATAACCACCAATGGCATGGAAATTCTGTCCGCCATTCGATGATTTAAACAAAGTAGTGGTCCCGGCAAAAATCAAGTCGGCATCCGTAGGAGATACTTCCAAAGCCAAATCGAAATAACCTTGTCCGTTGTTCATAGGGAACTGGCCGGTTTGTCCTGTTGCCAAAAGCTCCCAACTTTGTGATTCCATATCGCCCTTATAGATATAAGGAGTATAATCTGCGCTTAGCATCACCACCCATAGCTTATTGGCATCTGCAGGAGTAACAGCAAGCATACCACCGCTTTCATTAATGATATCGGTAGGGAAATTGGGGTCTACTTCGAAACTCTCGCCACCATCAGTTGAAATAAGCATTTGAAACTTCCCAGCTGACTTCGAAAGTGCATAAACCATATTATGATTACCGGGGTTGATAGCCACATCATAGGTTTGACTGGTATAATTACGGCTCCAGTTCTCTCCGTTATCCATGCTCACATAAACACCTGTTGCCGCCGCAGCAAATATTTTATTGGGGGCTTCGGTATCTATTAATAATCTGTCGGCATGAAATTGTTCGCCACTTTCTAATAAAGGGAGCCAGCTAATGCCACCATCTACTGTTTTGTGAACCTGATTACCGGCTGCTACATAAACAATATCTGAATTCTGGGGATGAATAACCGTTGCTGTAACACCACTGCCAAAGAAATAATTGGTCCCTACTTGTTGCCAGCTGTCACCATGATTTATAGTTTTATTCACAAAGCCGGTCTCGGTACCACAATATAGGATATCGGTATTAGATGCCGACACATCGAAGGAATAAACATTAACCTGCCAGGGACAAGATGAAGGCGGTGTAGGCGAACCCGATTCGTTCAACCAAAAGCTCTCTTTGGGTCCTAAGAAAGACCAATCCGACTCAGATTTAATATCGTATTTGCCAATATTGGCCGCTTGTAATTGTGTATTCCTAAGGTTTTTATAATACACCTCCATATCGGGTAATTCTATGCTACCATCATCTTTTACCCAAGGCTGAATATGACGACGCCAGTTTTTATAATATCTGGTAATAGGTGTTTCTTCATGCCTTTCTTCCGATTGCTCATAGGCTTTATTGATTTCCAGATAGTTTACCGGGTATTCGTAAAGCATTTGGGCCCAATGAGGGAAATGAGGATTATAATTAGGTTTATAGCTTTTAATATTTCCCGGAGCATCGTCGTAGGGTGTATATTGTTGTTGTGCTAAAAGAACTGAACCCGCCATTAAGAAGAGGGCCAGCAAGGTGGTTTTGAGTATCGATTTTTTCATAAGGCAAAAATAACAAAAAACCCCACCAAATAAATGGCGGGGTTATACTTATAAACTAATAGGGTAAAAAACCCTGTATTCTCAATTATACAACACCTTGAGCCAGCATAGCATCGGCTACTTTCACAAAACCGGCAATGTTGGCACCTTTAACATAATTGATAAAGTTACCATCGCTTCCCCATTTTACACAATTTTCGTGAATATCAACCATAATGGCGTGTAGTTTATTATCAACCTCTTCACGACTCCATGAATAACGTAAAGAGTTTTGGCTCATTTCTAATCCCGATACGGCTACACCACCGGCATTAGCTGCCTTACCAGGACCATAAAGAATCTTATTCTCAAGATATACATTGATAGCATCGATGGTAGAAGGCATATTGGCTCCCTCAGCAACACAATAACAGCCATTAGCCACTAATGTTTTGGCTTCTTCTTCATTTACTTCGTTTTGAGTAGCACAAGGTAAAGCCACATCGCAGGTAACTCCCCATGGGCGTTGTCCTTCGTGGTATTCACAGCCATACTTCTCGGCATATTCTTTAATACGGCCACGCTTCACATTCTTCAACTCCATCACGAAAGCTAATTTATCGGCATCAATACCATCGGCATCGTAAATATAACCCGAAGAGTCGGATAAAGTCACTACTTTACCACCTAAGTCATTCACTTTCTCAGTAGCATATTGTGCCACATTACCCGAACCGGAGATGGCCACTACTTTGCCTTCGAAAGTTTCTTTGCGAGTAGCTAACATTTCTTTAGCAAAATATACAGTACCGTATCCGGTAGCTTCGGGACGAATTAATGAACCACCCCACTCTAAGCCTTTTCCGGTTAATACACCGGTGAACTCATTACGTAATCTTTTATACTGACCAAATAAAAATCCAATCTCACGACCACCTACACCAATATCACCGGCAGGCACATCGGTATTAGGACCAATATGACGGAAAAGCTCACTCATAAAGCTTTGAGCAAAACGCATCACTTCATTATCTGATTTTCCTTTAGGATCAAAGTCGGATCCACCTTTACCACCACCCATAGGAAGTGTGGTTAAGCTGTTCTTTAAAACTTGCTCAAAAGCTAAAAACTTAAGAATCCCCAAATTTACTGTAGGATGGAAACGTAAACCACCTTTATAAGGGCCTATGGCCGAATTCATTTCTATTCTGAATCCCTTATTGATTTGTACTTCTCCTTTATCGTCTAACCAAGGGACACGGAACAAAATCACTCTTTCGGGTTCTACCATTCTTTCAAGAATCTTAGCATCTTTATACTGAGGGTTCTCTTCTACGAAAGGGATTAAAGACTCTACTACTTCCTGTACCGCTTGGTGAAACTCACTCTCTGCAGGGTTTTTGGCAATTACTCTTGCCATAAAATCTTGAACTTTTTGTTCCATTACATTTGCCATAATAATTATTTTAATAAGTTAGGTTGTTTTCTGTTTCCCAATAATAAAAAAATTTTACGGCAAAAACGGAAGACAAGTCGTTTTTTAAGTGCAATGCTTATGCATTTCAGAGAAACCCCTATTGGATGTTATTAAAAAACTATTTTGATATTGGCTTCTTATAAAAGGGAATGAATTTTTATCTATTTAGGTATTCGTTTACCGAAATTATTTGCATCTTTGCAAAAAAAAGAAAGAAATCATGGAAAATAAAGAACAAGTTTGCGTTTTTTGTAAACGAAATCAAGACGAAGTACCATTGGTACAATTAGCTTATAAGCAGGTGAATTATTGGATTTGCCCTCAGCATATCCCTGTGTTAATACACGACCCCAGCAAATTATCTGGTTTATTACCAGGTGCCGAGAATATGCAGGCAGGATAATATAAGCCGTTTAAAAACAGAAAGACCAGACAATAATGTTTGGTCTTTTTTTATGTTAAGTCAATACGTGGCTTGATGTCAAGCGATTTATATTGGGTGAAGCTATAGCCGGTTTCTTTTTTAAACTGGGTTGATAGATGTTGCACCGAGCTGTAATCCATTATATAAGCTATCTCCGACAAGGTATAGTCCTCGGAATCAATTAATTCCTTTATCTTTTCTATTTTATGTTTAATGATATATTTTTCTAATGTAATATCTTCATATTTAGAGAAAAGCTTTGAGATACTGGGATACGACATCCCCAGCTTTTCAATCAAAAACTCCGATTTCTGAATAATAGAATTTTGGTTGTTCAACAACTGAATTAATTCGTAAACACTGCGTTTAATTCTCTCTACCTTAATTAAGTCTTTGTCCTGTATGACAATAAATCCGGCATCTTCGATGGCTTTTTTTACCTTAAGACTGTCTTCATAAGAGCTCGAAACAAAGCCAAAACCAATATCATCGATAGGAATCTGTTGCTCCCCAAAACAGTGTTCTAACCATTTTATACAACATCGGTGATTAAAATTCTTAATATGGTATATTTGCTTTTGCATTAGCACAAATATACACTAATTCTTTTCGTTTTAAATACACATAGGCTAAACGCTTGAATAAAATTTCATAAATTTAAAACAGAATTATATAACATAAATCAGGAGAAAGGTTTTTATCATTGCAATATTATTTTTTTAAACAATCCCAATAAGATGAAATTAATAAAAAAGTTAGCTATAAGTGAAGATGGTTTTATATTCAACTCAGCCACCGGAGAGAGTTTTACGACTAACGAAGTTGGAGCCGACATCATTGATCAGTTAAAGAAAAACTCAAATAAAGAAGACATTATATCGTCCTTACAGGCTATTTATGAGGTGGATGCCCTTAGTCTGGAAAAAAATATTGACGAGTTTTTAGCACAACTTAAAACACTTAATCTCCTTGAAGATGAATAAACATAAATTAACCATTGCCGTCACCGGATTAAATAATACCGACAATCCGGGTCCGGGGATTCCTGTCATTCGCAGTATCCTTGAGAGTGATTTCTTTGAAGCCCGAATCATTGGATTGGCTTATGAGAATCTGGAGCCGGGCATTTATATGGATTTGGTTGATAAAGTGTATCACATCCCCTACCCATCAACGGGAAAAGATGCCTTAATCAACAGATTAGCCTATATTAATGATATTGAAGATATTGATGTATTAATACCAAACTTCGATGCCGAATTATATTCGTTTATGAAAGCTGAAGAAAAGCTTAAAGAAATGAATATTCATACTTTCCTGCCTACGATAGAACAGTTTGAAGAACGTCATAAGTCAAATTTACCGGATTTTGGAAAGAAATATCAGATAGATGTACCTAAAAGCAAGGCCATCACTTCGGCCTCGGACTTATATACGCTTCAGCCTGAATTTGATTTCCCTTATATGGTAAAAGGGAAATTCTACGACGCTTACGTTTGTTATAATAACGAACAAGCCACTACACAGTTTAATAAACTGGCATCAAAATGGGGATTACCAGTTGTGATACAAGAGTTTACAGCCGGTACCGAAGTTAATGTCATTGCCTTGGGCGATGGCAAGGGAAACACCATAGCGGCTGTTCCTATGCGCAAACAATATATTACCGACAAAGGAAAAGCCTGGGGTGGCATTACCATCGACGACACCAAAATGATTGAGCTCACCAAGCATATTATTAAAGAAACCAAGTGGCGTGGTGGTTTGGAGCTGGAGCTAATTAAAACACAGGATAATAAATATTACTTAATTGAAATAAATCCCCGAATACCAGCCTGGGTTTACCTGGCAGTGGGTGCCGGACAAAATATCCCGGAAGCATTAGTAAAATTAGCTTTGGGTATCGACACGCCTAAATATACCTCATTCGAAGTAGGAAAAATGTTTGTACGTTATTCATACGACATCATCACAGATATTTCTACATTTCAAAAATTATCGATAAACGGAGAGCTATAAAAAACATATTATGATGAAGAAAAATTTTGAAAGACCAATCATTACAAGAGTTAGTGCGGGAATGGTAAGTAAAACTGGATATCAAACCATTCAAAAACCCATCACTCATATAGATAAAATTGCAGTATCGGACCTATTAAAAGAATACGGATCTCCACTATATGTTGTGTCGGAGAAAACAATCAGGGAAGTATATCAAAAAGCATATACGGCCTTTTCAACCCGTTATCCTAAAATACAGTTTGCCTGGTCGTATAAAACCAATTATATGGATGCTGTATGCCGGGTTTATCACCAGGAAGGCTCGTGGGCCGAAGTGGTTTCCGGTTTTGAATATGAAAAAGCCCTGAGAAACGGTGTAGCACCGGAGGAAATCATCTTTAATGGTCCCGATAAATCAGAACAGGACTTAGAACGTGCCATCACTAATGGATCAATCATTCATATCGATCATTTTGATGAGTTATATACCATCATTGGCCTAACTGACAGGCTAAGCGAAAGACCTAAAGTGGCCATACGTATCAATATGGATACCGGGGTTTATCCTCAGTGGACTCGC
>Ga0256827_10000732_pt1 | contig 20645 bp, 22 predicted proteins | sample CV84metaG_FD_185977 | JGI IMG/M metagenome (GOLD analysis project Ga0256827, IMG submission 185977) | Hydrothermal vent microbial communities from East Pacific Rise, Pacific Ocean - CV84 | ecosystem: Environmental > Aquatic > Marine > Hydrothermal vents | place: Pacific Ocean: East Pacific Rise... | reverse complement strand
GCTTTTTTAACTGTCATAAATGGATCGCCATTCGGAGTAGTTTCTTTTGATTGCCACATTATTTCGGGTGCATTTTTCATTTTTAATCCTTTTAATTTTTAGTATTATACTGTAATAAACCTTAAGATTTAATTAAAATCTTCTGAAATTTATTAATTCATCCAACTCGTCAACAAAATCATTAGCATCTTTAGAAACTATATCATTGAATAATTTTATGTGTTTATATCTTGAACTTTCTTTTCTGAATTTATTTCTTTTGATTTTCTCTTCAAGATCCAAAAAGTTTCTAAACCCATTTAGCATAAAAAATTCACTGAAATTTTCAGATGCTTGAAACTCATATATAAGTTCAAATTGAGTAAAATATTGTTCGCAACCGTGGTCTGAAGCATTTCTATCTTGAAGTTTTCTTTCAAAGTATCCAGAAGGAATTTCAGTTTTATAAATTATAGCAGACGAAATCATATAATCTCCATGATAATCGCAATAGTTAAAATATTCTGTAATTTTATAGAATGTCTTCGTATTGTATTTTATATGATTTAAAACAGGAGTTTTACCTAAAATATTCAATAATGCGATATGTTGTTTTTCGCTTAAACTTTCTCTCGATTGTTTATATAAACTTTTTATAAAATTATTTTCTTCTAACTCAGTAGGTATTTCTAAAAATGAATTTGGTTTTACTTGGATTTTCATGAAGACTCCTTATTTTTTAGTATTATACTATATAATAACTTAAAATAATGTTAATCTTTCTTTATCTTTTCAACATAGTTATCGTCTAATTTTTCTATTTCAAGTTTATCAAATATTAGAGGAAAATCTAAATCATTTAAATCTTCTAAATTTATTTCTTTTCCAAAATATGTTAATGTCATATGTGGTTGGTAATCTGGAAAATCATATTTGAAATCATAATTTTGCATATAAAAATTATGTAACGAATTAATTTTAGGATTGTCTAAATGCAAGACAACTACATTCTCGTCCTTCTCTTTATTTTCAAATCTTCCTAAAGAAGTTTTTTCTACTATTATTTCTTCAAAATCTGAAATTATTTTTCCAGAGAATTTCTTTTTTGAATATATTATAGTACAATGAAAATCGTTAAATGATTCTTTTATATTATTTTCTAGTAAGTATTTTTTAAGTTTTGTTTTTGATTTTTCGCTTAATGCGAGTGAGATATAGATACCATCAGCATCTATTTGTTTTGTAGATTCTAAAATTTTTTGTAGACACATATTAACTTCCTTTTATTTTATTTTATTTAAAGGGCGAGAACCCTTTAAAAATATTTTTTGAAAGTTTAATGTTTAGTTTTTTATAAAAATTGATTCATCGGACTTGTAAAAAGATTAAAAAATATTGTCCAATGATCTTGACCAGAGGTGATGTTTTTACCAAACATCACCCTCGTCACCATTTCCTTCTAAATACATTTCGTATTCAAAAGTGAATTTATATTTGTAAGCACCAGCGTCTTGATTTAATGATGCTTCCTGAGTAGGTTTACATAAAGCATTGAAGAATCTCCAAGTTTTTGTTGCTGTACCATCAGTTTTTGCAAGAGTTACCTTGATTTTAAATCTTAAATCAGCAGATAAATCAGTCGATTCTTGAACTACTCCATCAGGTTTTTTCATATCTGATGTTGAACCCATATAACTTCTCATTACTTCTCTATAGAATTTACCAGCAGTTCCATTAGTATCTTCAAATACATCAAAATCCATCGTACCGTGTTTATCTATTTTTCCGAAGAATCTCATTGTAAATCCACCTGTCGGAACATCAATTATATTAACATCAGGAGACGGAGGACATCCACTTATTTCAGATGTTTTGAATTTAAAATTCGTAGCACCTTTTGCTTTGTTTGCATCTGTTATTTCTATAACCCAAATTTGAGTAGTTTGTAACTCACCAATATTTGTTTTATAATCAGAAAACTTTCTTGAAATTTTTGCCATTTAGGAATTCCTTATAAAAATTATTCTAAAGGATAACAGACTATGCTGTTATCGCTAAAGATTTGTTGAATATACCAAGAGTAACTTTGATTTCATTAATATCCATTGTTGGTTGGATACCTAAGAAAATCGGAAGTTTTCTATTGTCTATATCAAAATCAGTTGGAGCAACTATACATTTAAATGCATATACACCTTGTTTTGCAAGCACTTCATTACTCATAAATGTGTTTATAGTTGATTCAATTCTACTCCAAGTTTCAGGATTGTTGTAATTGAATAACTCATATTTTAAGTAACTTTCTAGACCATATCTTATAATCATTAACAAGAATGAAACAGATCTTAATTGCATTGGACTCGGTTTTGCATACATAGTGCGATTTCCCCAGATTATTAATCCTTGTCCAGGTTTATACACAATTGGATTGATTCTACTATCAACAACTAAATCAAGTTCACCATCACTAAACTGATGCTTAACATCTAAACCAAGAACTTTACCTTTCACCAAACCAGCGGCAGGAGTGAATAAAGTATAATTTCTATGTACAAAGTTTTGTGTTATAATACCATATGTAGATGGAGCAGTCCATACATATTCTCTATTATAAGGGTCGTATTGTTTTACCCAACCAGTGAATAAACTTCCTAAGTGTGTATTTATCATAAGTTTTTCAGCATATGCTCTTACAGCAGATAATGCGTCTGAACTTTCTTCAGCACTTGGATCCATAGACCAATAACAATGTGTATTATTTTCGCCTTGTGCCATAGCAACTCTTAACATTTCTTGAGCATATGCAGGAATAGTGTAACCACCATCATCTAACATTTGAACAGGAGTGTTATTGTTATTACTTAATGTTCTTAGAGCGAATATCATACTAGCAAGTGAAATAGCAGAACCATTATCACCGAATGTCATATAATTCACACCACCATCAAGAATATAACCTTGATAATCACCGATTTTAACATCATCGCCAATTCTATCAGCAACCATAGGGAACGACATAATTGTATATGGAAAATTCTGAATTCCTTCAATTATATGTTTTTCTGGTTTAGTCATATCTTTCATAAACTTGAATACTTTCCAACCAATGTCTTCGGCATCATTATAGTTATAATTTCTAACTATTTGTCTATCTAAGAAAATTTGATTATTATCAGTATTGATATTTTCAATAGTATATATTTCAAATAATTCAGTTCCATAAATTTCTTCTCTATTTTCATAGAAAGGAGCAAATTTAATTTTATCTCCGATATTAAGATCGCCTAAATCATTAACAAATACTTCAATATCGCTTGTATAAAGATCTTCTTTTACATAAATATCAGTTCCATCAGAATCTTTCACAACATCAAAAATCATTTCTGGATTTCTTCTCCATAGAGAATAATCAGTTGGTTTAGGATTGATTGGACTTCCGTCTTTTATCACTTTCGCGAATTTATTATCTTTAACTTGAACATATTTTGAGTAACCATTCACAACAGTTTCAATGAAAAGTTTTTTACCAAAACCATCAACAAAAACTCTATCTCTAGATACTAACCATCTTTCAACTTCCATACCATTTTCATAAACTACAAAATAGAATGCTTTACCATCTGGATAATCTTTAGATGCTTCAATACCAATTGAAAGGTTATTATTCCATTCACCAGGATTCACACCAGTTACCAACATAGTATAAAGTTGTTTCCAAATTGAAACTTTTGTTAATCTATAAATTGTATCTTCAGAACCTATTGACACAGGTTGTTTAGTAGTTACGAAATATAAATCAATTTCATCTTTAAACTTTTGAATTGCAGTATCTTCAGTTTCTTCACCAGCATCATCTAAAACAACTATTTCATCAGCATCGTGAAATTTATCAGCAGAAGCAACGATTACAAACCCTTGATCTTTCGCATCAATTAATACAACAGTCTTAGCACCATTTGATTTATTTTTTATAGTAGTACCTTTAGAGGCAGTAATTAATGTTTGGTTTCCATCAGCATCTTTATCAAATACTATTCTTTGGAATGGTTTAGCACCTTTATTAACACCTACTACATCAACAATATTAAATCCTTCAGACTCAACATCATAATCAGTTATTGGAGCATAATTATCTTTTGAATTAATAACTATTTTATTTCCTGCTTTGATTTGTTTAGGAGTCCCTTCAAGTACAAACTCGTATGTGTTTATTACTGAACTTCCTGCTTTATCAAGCATTTTTTCAATTTGAACTTTGTCTTCAACTTGTACAAATCCGTATGTATCAACATCATGTTGAGTCATACCATCTTCTTTTAAAGGTTCAATTATTCTTTTAACATCGTCGTTATATTTATCGCCAATATTAAAATTTCCACCTCTAACTAACACACCTGCATATTTAGAATCATCTTCTGCCGCTCTTACAACCCACAATTTGTTTGTTGCTTTTAATAGTTGTACTGCCGCCTGAGTTTCAGGATATCTTAAATCTGGAGTACCATATAAATCTATGAACATTTGTTCTGATGTTACTAAACGAGGTTTTTTTACAGTTCCTTTTTTACTTCTCACTACTATACCAGCATAAATTCCAGACATTCCTTGAATTACTGCTGATCTGTCTTGAGTTGCAAATAATACTTTTGCCGCACCCATTAAACTTCCTTATCCTAAAATATTTATTTGAACACCGTTTGGTGCTTCACTTGTTATCTTTCTAACTTGACTTTCATCAACTTCTAAGACCATTTCTTCACCGAATCCTACTAAAAAGATATTTTCGTGTTTACCTTTTCCGTGAGTGTCGATCATAAATTGTCTTTCAGAGTTATTAAAAACTTGTACTTTCAATTTTCGTCCTTTTATGAGATTTTATCTACTTCCTTATCTTTATTTAAAGATAAACAAGTTTCTTCAATTATTAATTTAGTATCTTCATCATCTACTAAACACTTTCGTTCACAAGACAGAGTATTCTCATTGTAATTTTCTATTTCATTTATATTTAAAGATTTGTCCATAGTAAAAACTTTCAAATCTACTTCTTTAATTGTTTTAGCAACTGTATAAAATGGACTAAAAAATAATCCAGATACTTCTACATTAAATGAAATTAACATCATACCACCATAAGAGTCAGTATCTATAAATTCCAAACTTTCAATTTCAGAGAAATTTGTTTGGTATGGTATTTCCAACTCTTCATTGTCTACGACATATGTTATATCAATAGTTTTATTTTTTACAAAATCTATATTATATATCATTTCTAAGAGATGAATAATTTTATTTTCAGAACTAAACATTTGAATTTGAAAAGTAGTTTTTCCATAAAAAGTATCTCTCAAAGTTGCTCCAGAATCTGTTTCTATTGCAAGTTGATCGTATGGCGAATTCTTACCTCTATTATCGTCTCTGGTTAATGGGTCTCTTCCCCAAATTGCTAGATTCATTAATTCAGTTTCTTCGCCGATACATTCTTTTATTATGTCTTTATATAAAATAGTATTTAATTTTGATGTTCTATCTCTTCTAAATTCTTTTATAAAAGACATAGACGGAGAAAATTTAAAGGGTACATTAATACCTACTTTATCAAAAAACAAATTCTTTAAATAATGAACGACACTCGCCTCAAATAATTGAACCATTTTTATCTCCTTAAAAGTATTTAAACATCTATTGCTTTCCACCAATCAGAGTTACCTGATTCCTTTAATTTAGCGATTGTCTCGTCTAATAAAGTCTGTCCAGTGTCTCTTAAATCAGTTATGTCAAAAGGTAACTCAGAAAGAGCAAAATCGTTTCTATTATGTCCTATGTATATATAAGCAAGGGCAGTAATCAAATCCAAAAACTCAACATCTTGGTCTGTAATATCATCAAGTATCATATGGCATAAAAATGCTATATAATAAGGTTCTGACGACATATTTCCAAAACTACAAATTAACACCTTTCTATTTTTATCAAATTGATAATTCCATGGAATTTTAAAATTTTCTTTTGCTTGTTCTAAAGGAAAATTTCTCCAATCGTTCATATAAATTCCAGTTATATTTTTTATTGTTCTTTCGTCGCCGAACTCGTCTTGAATAGTTTTAAATTTCATTCTTTTAGAAGAAATTTTTATCGGCACTAATACATCAACTGATTTATATTCAGAATAAATGTTAAGTGCTCTTTGAAGTAGTTTATCTAGAATAGGTTCTTTTATTTCAAAATTTTCTATACCAACAAAATATTGGTTAGTATTTACAAATATATAATCTAATACTTCTTCTTTTGTCATCTTAATTCTCCATTAAATTTTTAAAGGGGGAGACCCCTTTAAATTATAAAAGTTTTTCTGCTAAAGATGCTTTTTCAGCATTTTCATCAATTTCAACTTTTTCATTTCCTGTAACCATTAATTTCTCAGCAAGACTTAAACCTTTATCTGATTTTTCGTCTTTTTTGTCTTCATTGATTCCAGTTTCTCCATTTACAGGAGCATTTTCGTTTATGTTAGTTTCATCTTTTTTGATATTCATTTTTTCTAACATTTTTTCTTCAACAGCAGGAAGGTCGCTTTCACTTAAAACATATAATGTTTCTTTAGAATCGATTGCTTCGTAGATTGATTTGATTGCTTTATCTCCAACAACAGCAGTAAGTTCTTCAACAACTTGTGTTGCTCCAACTTTCTTAGCATCTTCGACTTTACTTTCAAGAATATCTTCAACTTTTTCAAAATCTGCTTCAGATATTACAGTAGCAGTTCCTTTGATAACTTCTTTAAATAATTCTTCACTTAAACAAGAATCAGAAACGATATCAGCAGTAACTTTTTCAATCATTTTTTCTTCAGCAATTTTTAAAACTTCATCAGAATAAACTTTTGCAGTTCCTTCTTCGATTTTTGCAACTACATCACTTGTTAAACCTATTTCAGCAAATCCTTCTGCTAAAAGATCTTTAGTTTCTGTTTTTGCTTTTTCTATTTCTTCTTTGAATTGAGTATCAGTAAGAACAACATTTTCTGAAAGAATCGCTTCATATGCTTTCATATATGCTTCTCTTTCTATTTTCTTTAATTGTGCCTCTTGAAGTTTTTCTTCTCTTAAATCTTTAATCATTTTTGAGTTTCCCTTAAATTTATTTTTTTACGATTGTTATTAAATCTGGAAGTATAGTAACTTCAAAACCATCAAACAATTTTTCGTTATCTTTAATAGTATTTACAATATCATCAGAAGAACTAAGTTCTAATTCAGTATCACTTACTATTGAAATATTAACATTATTTAAAATTCCATCTAAAGTTTTTGCTAAATCTTCAATTGTTTGAGGAACAGAACTTTCAGAATTTCCACTTGTAGGTGTACTTGGAGTACCATTCGGAACTTCACCTAAACTGTCAGCACTAGCAGATGCTTCAGCACCGTCTTCTTTAATTTCACCTGTCATTGGATCTTTTATTTCTGAGAAAAATACATTTCTTAGTAATAGATTCCATGCATCTTTTACTTCCATTTCTTCAAGATTGTGGAAAGGTGCAAGTAACATCTTTAATTTTTGTGAATTATAATGATTTGAATTAATTAATGTCCCTTCTTCAGTCACAGTAATATCAGTTGATTTTACTCCGAATTTTGAAAGAATAAGCATAATTTCATCAAAAGTATTATCATCTTGTAATCTTTTTATAATAAGACCTTCGTCAATTGATTTCACTATTAAAGTGCTATCATTTTCAACGATCTTTATAATATCTTCGAAATTTAATTTCATTTATTTTCCCTCTTCAGTTTGTTGTTTAGGTTTTCTTCCTCTACGAGGTTTTTTAACTTCAACTTTTTCTTCTGGTTTTACTTCAACTTTTTCAACAGTCTTAGTTTCTTTTTGTTCATTTGCTTTTGAAACAGTTTTCTTAGTTTCTTTTTTAGCAGGAACGATTGCATCTATAAGTTTTTTGAACTCTTGCTCAGAATAAATTTTTAAACTCTCTGGTTTTCTTAAAATTAATGTTTCATCAATCTTTAAACTTTCTGTAGGTTTTAAAGATTTTTGTGTATAATCAGTTTTTAAGAAAGTAAGGAGTTTCTGAGTATCATTATACAAAACTACCATAAATATCCTTTTAAAATTATTTAAAGATTAAGAATCATTATTTGACTTAACTCTTTCATAAAAATAACTTATCTATTATATTTAAAAAAGAATTAAGTTTGATATTCAAAATTAATTGAATACAAACTCAATCTATATAATCCCTAAGGATTATATATTTTCGATTCTTACTTTTGTAGCAAGAGTTGGAACAACAGATTTGATACCTGTCATTGATGCCGCCGCTTTTTGAGAAGCAAGTGGATTGTGATCCATACCTTGGAATGTATCAGTTACAAATAAAGGCATATAAGGACTAATTACAAGCGGACTTGTGAAGAAATCATCATCTTTAGTAACTAAAAGCATTTCACCTTTTGGCATAACAATACTTCTAACAACTGGACGACCATCTAATGTACCATATAAGTGTGTACCAAGAGATGCTTTTACATCAGTAGCAGGAACGAAACCAGGAAGAGATCTAATAAGACCAGCAACACTTGTACCTACAACATAAACAATATCACCACCAATTCTACCTGATTGCTCAAGAATAGCATTTTCTGCTTCTGCAATAGTTGCTTGGAATGAAAGTAAGTGTTCCATATAACTTACACCTGTTGGTGCTTTTTTGTCCCAAGTTAATGTACCTTTTGTGTTAGTATATAACTCAACGATACCAGCAGTTGAAATATTTGTAGTTAGTTCCCCAACTAAATCTTTCGCTAAAACTTCTTCTGAATCAATATTGAATCTTTTACTCATTTCATAAGATTTGAATAGACCAATTTCTGCTCTTAAACCAAAAGTTCTTGCAGTAATTTCAGTAGAATCATATTCTGTACTAACAGTTTGTAATTCTTGAAGAGTTTCAAGGTTAGTTGAATATTCAACATTAATAACAGCACCATCTTCAGGAGCAGTTTCGAATACAAAACTTACAGCACCAGTTTTATAATTAATAGAACCTTTACCACCAACACCGATTAAGTTACCTTGACCATCGTCTAATAGTTTTGTTCCTGATTGACCATCAACAGATACTAGAATAGTTCTTACTCTTGCTTCTGGATATTTGATAACACCTTCAAATTCTGTAGTTGAACCATCACCTTTCGCTACTGCATCATCAGTAATATGTTCGCCAGCAAATTGCTCAGGTAAACCAACACGACCTTGTTTAGCATCTAAAAGAGTTTGACCTTGTGTTACATTACCACGAGTTGTTTCAGATTTAACATTTTTGAACCATACAAGACCTTTTTTCTCTTGAATTGGTTGAATACTTGCTATTAGAGGCATAACAGAAGTTGCCGCAGATGCCGCAATAACATCAAGACCGATTCTTGGTAATAGACCTAAATCATCAGCACTACCATTTGCTTCTTTGAATGAAGTCCAGTGTTCGAATTGTTCAAGTTGAGCACCTAATGCCGCAAGATCGAATTCATTAACAGATTTTCCTGCTTTTGCTTTTGAAGATTTACTTTCATAAAGATCAAAATATTTTTGATATTTCTTTTCGTAATCTCCCATTGATTTTAAAACTGCTTCTTTTCCAAACATTTTATTATTTCCTTGTTTTTATTTATATTTATTTAAAGTTTAAGATTCAAGATCCGACATAAGATTTAATAAATTTAGTTGAAACTAACTAAAAATTTTGTGCTTTTTAGTTTCGTATCACACAAATAAAAAATTGTTAATTGCTTATTTGTATGATACGAACTATTTTTAAACTACAAAAGTTTTTCTGCTAGAGTAACTGATTTCTTTTTCTCTTGTCTGATATTCAAATCTAGTCCAAAGTCTTCATTAAAATTAGTAACTTTTAATTCCTTCTTTTCCAATGATTCCTTAACTTTTTCCATATCGTTGAAAGTATTTAAAGTTTCTATAATAACTGTTTTATCAACTTTATACAAAGATTGAAGATATAAAATTTTCATTTTATCGTTTTCTTCTTTTATACTTTTGTTCTCAGTTTCTAAAATCTGTGTTGATTTTTTCAACTCTTCTAAACGATTTGATTGAGTATTTGATTCTTGTAAAAGAGTTTCAACTTTAGATTTTTCTTGAATAATTTCTTTTTCAAGATTTTCGTTTAAGTTTTTATGTTCTTTTTCAAAAGTATTTAATTTTTCTTTTAAAGATTTTATTTCATTTTCGTATGATTCAGTTAATGTTTCTTTCTCTAAACTAAATTCTTCTTTAAACTTAGTAAGTTTTTCCGAAAAACTTTGCTCAGTTGATTGAACCCTTTCTTGAACTGATTCGTTTACTAAATGTTTTTGTAATTCTTTTTGTTTACTTAACTCAAAAGACTTACTTTTCATTTCATCTTCTAAAAATAAATTTTTCTCTTTTAATAAAGATTTTTCTTCTTCTAATTTTCTAACTGAACCCTTTGATTCACTTATACTTTTATTTAAAGATTCTACCTTGATTTTTTCATCATCTAATAATTTTTCACTTAGAACTAAATCTGATTTTAATTTCATTATTTCTTTAGTCAAAGCATTAAAATCTTCATCAACTTTTTGTTCAATTGAAATCTTTTTTGTAAGTTCTCTAATTAGATCATTATAATCTTCAGTAAGTTCTTTCACAGTTTGCTCTTTTGCTTCTTTAACTGCCTTAGATTTTTCGTCTGAATTTTTATCTTCTATTTCTTTAACTAATTTTTCGTTTCCGTCTTTAATTAAATCCATAATTTCTTTTGAGTCAACAGAATTTACGCCTAATTCTTCATCAGGTTCTTCTTCACTAAAAAGTTTTTCTTTCATCCATTCTACAAGTTTAACTACTTTTTCAACATAATCGTCGTCAAAAACTTTCACCAATTCAAGGATATCGTCAAAATTTTCTTTCGTGAATTCATCATTTGGAGTATTAATCCACTCAATTAATTTGTCTGTTCTATCTGAATGTGCCTTTACTGAATGAACCTGTTTAAGATAATGTTCTAAGTAAGCATTTAAAAGTTCTAATGGTTCTTCAAATTCGTCTTTTTCTTCATCATCTTTTTTGTCTTCGTCGTCGCTTACATCATTCACTTCTTCTAAAAGTCTATCTTGTAAAGTTTGATTTTCTTCATTAAGATTTTCAACAATTTTCTTGTATTTACTCAATTCATTTTTATAGTGTTCGTGAACTTCTATTCCTTCAAGAATAGTACAAATTCCGTCTTCACAAATTTGAATTTTTGACTCTTTCAATTTTTTAAGATCGTCTTTATTGTCTTGAAGCAATGTTTCCATTAATTTAACATCTACATCAGCAATACCTGGATGGATGACAAAATCAATACTTTCAATACTAAAAGTATTTGGATTAATAACTTGATAATTTTTTCCATCTAAACTTTTTGATTCATTAGCAAATTCACCAAATCCTCTAGTAGAAACTTTCATCTTACTTCCTGCTTTCAATACAGTATAAAGAATTCTTCCTGCTTCTGTATCTAAGATTTCATATGTAGCATACCCATATCCGTCTTTACGAATTTCAATTTTTGATACTATATGTGAAACTTTTCCGTCAGATAATAACTCATCAAGAGTATAATTCTCTGGGTGACCAATACAACCAAACATTAGTTTATCTTTCAATAATTGTTTTGTTTCTTCTCTTTTTAATGCATTCTGCCAAAGTTCTTTAGGGTAGAAACGACCATTTCTACTTACTCCATCTAAAACCAGCGATTTTCCTTCAACAATACCTAATATGGGACTGAATGACTTTGGATCAAAATTTTCATTTAAATCTTGATACTCAGACACAGAATAAATCTTAACATCAGAAAGAGAACATTCGTCGATAATTCTCATTTTGGACATTTAATTTCCTTTTAATCTCTGAAGAAAGTAAAAATTTCTTCTAAAATAACTTTATTATTATTTAAAGATCTTTTATTTTTAAAAATAATTTCTCTTAATTCTTCTTCAACTTTTTGACTCTTTTCATAGAAAACTTTCATAACAAATAAAAATTCAGCATTACTTTTTTGATTTGGTTCGTAATATTGTAATTCTATTAGAATGTGAGTCTTTATAGAAGTCAAAGTTATGAGAATATTTAATAAATCTTGATAATTTATTTCATCTTTTTCGATGATTTTCAGACATTCATCTATCTTTTTCTTAAATCTTTTCTTAGAAGTAGACTCTTGCCATTTATTCCAAGCATTTTTAAGATTCGAAAATGATAACTCGTTCTTAAACTTATTTAATTTCTGAGCAAGTAACATTTTCTTAATATAAGTTTCTTCAGACAAGTTAAGTATTTTAAACTCAAACTCGTCATCCTTATTTTTAAATTTCACTATCTGCTCCTTTATTCGTCATCCTCGTCATCATCTTCGCGAATAGTAAAGATAGGAGCATCAAATAATTTTTCAAAAGAAGTATTATAAAATTTTATTAATTCTTTGCCATTAACTGTAACTCCCATTTCTTCAGCACTATCCATAGTATCATCAACAAAGTCTTTAATCGTACTCATCATATCAATAGTCATATTTAGATATTCTATTTTCTCTAAATCAGATAAACTATATGAATTTGTAAACATAACTTTTATATTATGAATAGATACATCATACCCTTGATTTTTAAGATGAACTAAGAAAAGATGTTGAATACTATTTCTTAGAGAAGTTTGAAAAGTTTTAATTTTCTTTGCATATCTAGTGCTATTTTGAATAATATCCATTCTAGACACTTCGTTTTCAAAAATAGACTGAGGAAAACCCAAAGTCATCAATGTAGTATTTCTAAGATCTTCAACTTTTTGAAATAAATCATCAAGTTCTTCAAAAACTTCATAATTTTGTTTTTCAACTTGACCTTTATCTCCCCAAGAAGGAACAACTTTTATAGATGTGCTGTGTTTAAGAATATCATCAAGAGTTTCTTTAATATTTTCAAAATCGAATTTTATTTCAGACATAGATTTGTTTATAAGTTTTTCATACGATTTACTTATATTAACTGCTTCCTCAGGTTTAACCGTATCAGGTACAGTAACTCCTAAAACAGGTTGTTTAGATGCTTTCTTAAGAAGATTTACATATATTAATCCTTCTAATAAATATAAACTTTCTAAAAGATTTAAAACTGGATGTAAAAGACCTTCACCAACTCTAAAATAAACTGCTTCTTCGTCATTTATATCAACTTTAACTTTCTTTCTTGAATTAGAATACCCAAAATAAACATAATTATATGATGGCATTCGTTCTATTGAACCATCATCATTAATTTTATTGAAATAAACAATTTGACTATCTCTCCAAGAAGGAATAATTTTTGAAGGATCTACATCATCGTGAATGTTAATAACACCCTTTAATGCTGATTCAGAACTTGAAGTATTAACATCCAATCGTATATAATGACTTCCGTATGCTAAAATTTCAGGAGCGATATCTGTAATTAGTCGTTCAATATTAAAGTTCTTTTTAAAAGATTTTGATTCTTTTGTAGCAAGTTCATTCTCGCTCCCATCATCATTTACTATTTGAACTTTGAAAACTTCTTCGTCTTCGCCTACTGTATTAAGAGCATCGTCTATGATTCTACTAATCATCATTTCAGACAAATAAAAACCTTTTATTCCTGAAATTTTATTGTGAATAGATTCGAGATTCTTCTGAGTATTTTGTAATGCTATATTCACTAGATTTTCTGATTGTTGAGCATCACCAGCATTAGCAAAATTACGACCAGTTGCCGCATCCTTTCCTGTATTAGTCCACCAAAAAAGTTTTTGTGTAAACTTGTTAAAATTCATTATGATTCCTTTTTAATTTTTTCCATGTTATTGAAAGTATTTAAACTTTCTGGTTGATTTATTTAGATTTCTCCAAATAAATCAACATTCACTCCACCCATTCTGATTAAAGCATCATAAGTAGGGTCTCCTGAACTTAATCCAGCAGATTCCTTCAACTTATTGACGAACCCTTTATTATCAAATTTTGAAACAGGAATATCATTAAAATTTATAATACAAGAAGCAACAGCATCAGTTAAATCTTTACTTATATCTAATTCTCTATTTTTAAGAACTTCTATATTACTTCTGATGTCTTCTAAGTGGTCTATCTTCTTATCAGTTTCTACTAAACAAAAAAGTTCTTCTCTTAGTATTTCGTTTTTAGGAAGTTTTAATCTCTTCTCCTCAATTGCATATTTTAGAGCATAATAAGCATCTTTCTTTTTATCCACTGAGTAGTCTTTAACTTTAAAACCATCTTTCTCTAGAATTTGCAAAGTGTCAAGCGATTGATAACCATCGGCAGTTACTAATGCTATATCAAATCCTATCTCTCTAAGATCTCTAATAAAATCTCTTATTTTCTCGAGTCTCAGTTTTTTACCTTTTACTGATGGTAAGAAAGCAATACATAAATCTGCCCAATATACAAAATCTTCAAAAGTACCTGATAGATTTTCTCTTTGTCTATTAACTTTTATTTCACTTCTTCTATGAAGCATAGCAAATCCAAATCTATCTCTTGTTACTCCAATATCCAAAGCAATTACTCGTTTGAAATTTTCACCTTCCCCTTCTGGATTGTGCATAATATTTGATGAGAATGCTAAAAGTTTTTTTGTATCCATATGGTTTATAATTTTATCTTCAACTTCATCAGAGACATACATATAATCTTTACCATACAATTTCGTAAGAGATAAACACTCTTCGACCTCTTTTTTGTCTTTTATAAAAGTTTTTGAACTCACTGTCGGTTTACCTAAAACATCTTGAATACCAGCATATATAGAGTTATTAAACTCAATTTTATGTTCAATCGGTACATCGTAGATTTTCATAGGGTCAATAGCGAATGCTTTATCGTAGTCATCTTTATTGTTGATTATAAATGGATCAGAATCATAAGTACCTATAAAAACTTTAAAATTCTCGCCGCAATAATCAATTTTCTCAGCAAGTACATCAAATCTAGCAGGATTTACTACTTCTATTCCAGAAAATCCTTCATAATTTGACTTGATTTGTTCGGTTAATGAAGCATCTGTTTGTGCTGACGATATAATGAAATAATGTGCCGGCCATGTATCACCTTTCAATAAGAAACGAGATGTAATCCTATTAATCATTTCGGTAACTAACTCAAAAGATCCACCCTTTACAACTTCTTGATTAATCTCATCTGAAATTGCCCCGATAACATCCTTACCAACTAACTGTCTTTTTCTAGTTGAAATTCTTAAATCTATATTTTTATTAAAAAGAGTTCTATCTGATTTACTAAACATTTCAACAAAGAATGGACTTTCCCTCATAATCGCTAAAATTGGATCATAGTTAATACTTTCAGCAGTTTCCATTGTAGAGTTTGTTAGCATAAAAATAATCTTCGTCGTTCCAGGAAGTTTGAACTTCTCTTGTGGATTCTTAAGATGCAAGACTCTGCACATATCGTATAACATAGCATAAGTAGAAATCTTTGTATTGTGATGTAAACTTCCATCAGGAGTACAATATATATGTGGATCGTCTATATTAAAATCAAAAACTATTTCATTTGATTTTCTTATTCTTCTAGTAACCTTATACGAATTTCCATCTTTATTATCAACACTAACTGCTTTTTCAGCACTTACCTCTTTTCCGTTCTGGATAATGTGGTGGTGCGAACTTACATTCAATCTTGTTTCATTTTCAAGAATTAAATCCATAGTTTCTACTTTCTTTGTAACTAAAAAATTCATTTTAGCAACCCCCGAGGGAGTTTCAACAAACATATCAGGAGTAGCATAGTGAGTTTGACCGACAGAATTATTATATTCATTTTCTTCGTGAGAAATACCTAATCGCTCAAATAAAATACCAATAGGAATTTTAATTTTTTTCATATTTATTCCTTTTAGAATATTTAACAATACATAGGTGAATATTTCACCCTAAATAAACTCGGCGCTCTTTTGTCTGGAATAACTTTATGTGGTCTTATTCCGAAATTATTCATATGAGATAATTCTTTGCTCATAATTTGTATTCCAGCAATCATAATTTTTTGAACTAAACTCATATTAGTTTTCCGTTGAACTCTGGCCAAAGTTCCCACAACTTTGTTGACTTTCACCCAACATTCTCCCTCCAGAATTATATTCAATCCATTATCAGTTGAAAAGTTCAAAAAGTCACTTCGTCTAAGGTTTACTCCCTCTTGTTTTGAGGTTTTAATGACATGTGAAATAACTTGTTCTGCTTTTATAGTGTAATCTATTTCATACATTTTATCTACAAATTGTTGTAATCGTTTTAAGAAAGATTCTATGCTTGATGCTTTAAATTTATCTGAAAAATAAATCCAACCATTTCTAACAAAAATAGCATAAGATTCGTTTTTGTTACTTAGTTCTACTGAATTTTGGTACTCAGTAAATTGATATCTTTCTTCTGTGATTTGTTCAATTCTTTTAAAAAGATATTCTTTTGTTTGTTTAAGTTTACTTTCTCGCTGGAGTTTTCTTGAAAGAACTACCACTCTTTCAATAGTTTCCTTTATCGGAGTTCCAAACTTTTCAAACAATTCTTTTGCATCAGGTAAAATGTGTTGAACTAAATCCATTGCTGATTTTTCCGATAATTTTGGTTGATAATATGCTTCTTCGAGGGTGATGAAGTTAAATTGTTTTGTCATTTTTATTCCTTTTTATATAATATAATTATACTATAAAAATAAGAATTTGTTAAAAGAAAAATCTATTTTTCGGAAGAATATTTATAATTTCCAGAATCATAAAATATTCTAAATCCATTCATTAACATATTTTCTTTAGCAGTCATATTTTCGTCATATTTATCTAATTTTTCCGATAACATATGTTTTTGATAAGACATTCTAGAAAAAAGTTTATTTTTATAGTAAAAGAAATTCGGCGGAGATATACTTTCTAATTGAAGTGTTTTCCCATATACATTTTCTTTATAAGTCCATCTTCTATTTCCGTACGAAATGAATGTTTTTTCTTTAGTAAGTTTCGAGAATCCTCCAACTACTATACAATTCTTCAAAGAAGCAAATCTTATAAGTTCAGTTTCTCCTTCTTTAAATCTACTTTGACCAAAGGTCGCTAAACAAACCAACTCGTCTTCAAAAAATAATCCAATCGCTTCGCTTGATGGAGTATAACTTTGTAAATGGTTCTTGAATAAGAACTCTTTTTCTCGTTCAGTACTTACTTGTCTGATTTCACACTTTCTAGCGAATATCTTTCTTTTAACTTTACCTAATTTTATTGCTATTTTACTAAACCAAATTTGCTTCTTTATGGTGTCCCATTCAGTATCTAAAATATGAAATAAGTGAATATTTTTATCTTCGCATTGATTAGTTTTCTCTAACAAAGAATCTTTTGTATTTAGGTTTTTTGGAAACCCCAATCCATCTGAATGCCACATTATACCATTATATTCGATTGCAAAATTTAATTCTGGTATAAAAATATCCAATTCCTTACCATTTAGAACTTCTCTATCGTTGTGAATAACCTCACCATCATATATACTCTTGATAAATTCAATTATTTCTGCTTCTGGTTTGTTTGGTACTACTGATTTTTGGAAATCTTTAGTTTCTACAAAGGACTTTACATTATATTTTTCAAGCATAGTTGATTTATAAGACTCTTGCCATTTCATTTGTCTCTCGTCGAAAATCTTATCTGCTTCGACATTTGAATATTTTAAAAGTAATTTATCGTATGAAAATTTTGACTGAAATTCTCTAACTTTCTCTTTTGCCTCGTTCTCACTTAAACCTTGTTTTGTCCAATACTCGATATTTGAAGGAATTAGTCTGTTGTCCATTTTACCTGATTTCCAAGACTCTTTTGAAGTTTTAGATTGTTCTCTTTTGACTTGTTCTTTCGCTTCTTCCTTACTGAACCCTTGATTGGTCCAATACTTTTCAGTATTTTTTAATCCTTTGGTTTTATTTGAATTGAAACTCTTTCTTTCCTCAGGACTCATTTGTTCAATCTTTGCTTTATTAGCATTAGATTGTTTGAGTATTAATTCCTTAACTTTTTGCTCTGCTTGTTCTTGGTTATAACCTCTTATTAAGTAGAAATAAGGTTTTGTAGAACACAAAACCTTTCCGTAGAATTGAGATCTCAATTTCTTTGGTTCTAAATCTGATTTATTAAAAGTTTCATTTATGTTATTATGAAAAAATTCTTTAAATTCTTTTGGAAGAGATGGCATAAAATCTATATCAGAAATAAATGCAAGAAACTCTTCTTCAGTATTCAAATCTTTCAGATATTTTTGCCTAAACATTATTCTCATTATAAATACTCTTCTAAATTATATTTTTTAATATCTTCATCTGACATCAAAATCTCCAATTCTTGGTCTTTTCCAAGACATTTCCCGATTCCAGTCCCTCCAGACATCAATACGATTTTCAAATTCGGATCATATTCAAAGAATGGTGTGGGATACCATTCGTTAAGTTTATCTTTCCAGTATTTGAAAACTTTCGTTCCTTCCTGAGTTTCTTCACCTAAATAATAAGGATTTGAAAGAAACTCGTTTATAGTGGGAGGTGTTTTTTCGTATTGAAGTCGTTTAGACATTTCCTTATAAACTTGTTTCACTGACATAGATAAACCTTATTGTTCAGGGATCTCTTTTCTAAACTTTTCACCAGCATCTCTTACGACTGTCATAATATCAGCATAAGATGGATTATTTTCATCAGATTTGCTGATTGATTTTACAATAGCAGATAAGTGAGTCATAACATAAACTAAATTTTGAGCAGTTATATTTTCTGAAGATTCTAGTTGAACCCCTTCTTCTAAATTAAATTGTAAAGTAACATTTTCTGTTTTCATTTATTCTCCTTCAACATCTAAAGTTGTGTCTGAACCAGCATCAATAAGTTCTAATACTTCTTCTAAATCTAAATCTGAATTTTCCTCTGCTTCTTTTAAAAGAGCATAACATACAGAAAGCATAGTTACCAAATCTTCAACTTGTATATTTTTTGTACCATCTACTGTACAATTATTTTCTTTATCAATAGTAAAAACCATATTTTTAGGTTCTGCCATATTTATTCCTTTTGTTAATATTTTTTATTATACTGTAATAAACCTTAAGATTTAATTAAATTATCCAGAACTTTAGAATTATTTAGAAAGTTCTGAATATATGATTGAGGATAGAATACAAACTAAAAGTTCTTCTGCTTCTGAATTAACTTCAAAAACTTCCATTCCATTTTTTGTGATTGTAGTAAGTTTGTCGAATTTATCATATTCGACAGAGAAGGGTCTGATTTTTGAATATTTTTGTACAAGTATAATAATATCATCAATCATTGAAAGGGATCTGTGTTGTTCGAAATTATTTGCAAATTCAGCAAAATCTATTTCTTTGTCTTTACAAATTTGGTTAATATACCCTTTCAAAAGTAACCAAATTTGTCTTGAACTCTTGTTCATTAATCTCCTTTATTCTAATAAATCTTCATCATCCAAATCAATACTTATCGTTGAAGCATTCATAAAAGAGTCTACTATAATTTCAGTGTTTTCTTTTCTGTGTTTTTGAGTAGATTTTAATTCTTTCATTGGTTCGCCCAATAAATCATTCAAAAATTCATCAGCAGAAGTATCTTCATTAATTTCTTCTTCAACAATTTTATCAAGATATTCTTCTTGTAATTCTTGTTTCTTAGGAGTGTGTTCGTTTATTTTAGTTACAGGAACTACAATAACTTTCTTGTATATAGCACCAAACTCATCATTGTTTGTTACTAAGTCATCTATTTTGTATAATTGTTCGCCCGCTGGCATTTTGAAAACCATAAGCGACCCAATAGGAACAGTAGATAAGTCATCAAAGAAAATTGCTTTTTCGTCACCATTTAACTCATCAAAAAATCCACCATACTGAACTTTCGCTCCTCCAAATACAAAGGGTGCTAGAAATTTACCTGTCCAGTCAGGAGTGTCTGAGTATTGAATCTCATCGTCATATCCACCCCTTGCTGAATCATATCCTTTGGGATAATACATTTCTCCCTCTAAACCAAATATATTTGAAAGAACAGATATAGCAGTCCTTCCTGCTATTCTAAGTGTTGGACTAAATAGCACCTGCGCCCTCCTCATTTTGTTGAACTTCAAATTCATATAATTCTTTCATTTTTTCAGAATCAATATATTCTTTTATACATCTCATATTTCTTATATCACAAATACAATTAGTACCTTTCCAAGCACCAATTCCACCTTTACCTATAACTAAATCGCCAACAGCATCTTTACCGTTTGTTGAATTAGTTGTGCTGTAAAATTCTCCATTATGATAAAGTTCAAGATTATTATCGTCAGTATATGAGAATGAAATAAATTCCCATTCCTTTGAATCTTTATAATCATAAAAACTACCATCATTATAACCACCATTTAGTGAAATTTTACAATTACTAGAATTGTTTCTATCTTGTTTAAATTCAACTTCATAATTATTACCGCGGTCGTCTGCGCCTATTGTGTACATTAAACTTCGTCTTGTAC
>Ga0256827_10000731_pt1 | contig 20685 bp, 19 predicted proteins | sample CV84metaG_FD_185977 | JGI IMG/M metagenome (GOLD analysis project Ga0256827, IMG submission 185977) | Hydrothermal vent microbial communities from East Pacific Rise, Pacific Ocean - CV84 | ecosystem: Environmental > Aquatic > Marine > Hydrothermal vents | place: Pacific Ocean: East Pacific Rise... | reverse complement strand
CTTCAGTAACTTCACCAGTAGCTGGGTCTAAGATTTCAGCCATAATCCCGGGAAGTGGAAGTGTCGCACATCCTGGTTTAATTGGAGTAGCTCCTGGAAGTGGAGAAACAATGTGTCCACCCGTCTCAGTCTGCCAGTAAGTGTCAACGATTGCACACTTAGAATTACCAACCTCTTCGTAGTACCATTTCCAAGCAGGAGGGTCAATTGGCTCACCAACTGTTCCAAGAACTTTAAGGCTTGAAAGGTCATATTTTGCAGGTGCGTCTTCACCCATTTTATGTAAAACACGAATAGCAGTAGGTGCTGTATAGAACTGGTTAATTCTATGGTTTTCAACCATTGCCCAAGGACGACCAGCATCTGGGTAAGTAATAACACCCTCAAACATTACTGTCGTAGCACCCATCGCAAGTGGTCCATAAACTATGTAAGTATGCCCTGTAATCCAACCAACATCAGCAGTACACCAGTAAGTGTCATTCTCTTTTACATCAAAAACCCACTCCATAGTCATTTGAGCCCAAAGAATGTACCCAGCAGAGTTATGTTGAACACCTTTTGGTTTACCCGTTGAACCTGAAGTATAAAGTAAAAAGAGAGGATCTTCTGAGTCCATTACCTCTGCTTCACAGTGTGTAGATTTATTTTTAATTAACTCATTATAAGAGTAGTCACGTCCCTCTTTCCATATTACATCTTCATTATTACGCTCAACTACAAGAACCTTCTCAACTGGAGTATTCCCTTCTAGTGCAGCATCAACAACTGGTTTTAGCATGTATGGTTTAGTCTTACGGTAAGCACCATCAGCAGTAATAACTACCTTAGCTTCAGCATCTTCAATTCTATCTTTAAGAGCTTCAGAAGAGAAACCACCAAATACAATAGAGTGAATCGCACCAATACGAGCACAAGCAAGCATCGCATAAGCAGCTTCTGGAATCATTGGCATATAGATAACAACACGGTCACCTTTTTGGACTCCAAAATCTTCTTTTAAAAGGTTAGCAAACTTATTTACATTTTTATAAAGGTCAAGGTATGTAATTGTCTGTACATCTCCACGATCGCCTTCAAAAATAATAGCCGCTTTATTTTTACGACTATCAAGATGACGGTCAATACACTGTGCTGAAACATTTAGTTTACCACCATCAAACCATTTTACAAAAGGAGCATTTGACTCATCAAGTACATTTGTAAATGGTTCAATCCAGTCTATTTTCTCTTTAGCAAAGTCTCCCCAGAAACCTTCATAGTCGTTCATAGCCTTGTTAGCAAGAGCATTGTACTCATCCATATTTTTAACTCTTGCATTTGCAGCAAACTCAGGGTTTGGTTGAAAAATCTGTTTTTCTGACATAATCATTATTCCTTAATTTTATTTCTTTTTATCTACTGTTAGTTTTAAGTAAATCATCGCTGTCATGATTGCATCATTGACTGCGTTGTGGGCTCCCATATCCGGAACCTCACAATTTTTCAAGATTGTATCGAATCGTAAATCAATATTTCCTTGTGGAATTAAAGCAACTGTTTTATCAAAGTAAATTTCAGAAACTTCAATCATCTTATTTGGCAATGTTATACCAAGCATTGGTTTTATATACTTGTTAATCATTGCAACATCGAATTCTAAATAGTAACCTATTAATGGTCTTGAACCTATAAAATGTAAAAAATCTTTTATACCATTTTGAACATCTGTAGCATTTTGTAAATCACATGGTCTAATTTGATGTATCTCAATACTTTTAGAGCTTATCTCTTTTGTATTTTTTACAAAGACTTCAAAAGTCTCTGATGTGAGGATTTTATTAGCTCTAATTTTAACTGCCCCTATAGAGAGAATCTCATCCTCTTTAGGGTTAAGTCCTGTTGTCTCAGTATCAAATACTACATACTCATCATTACTCTCACACTCATCAAACAAAAATTTAAAATCATCATCTTTTAAACGAGCTATATTTCTATTACGTTTAAAGTCTGAGAAGAAAGCGAACATTAGCTTACCATCTCTAAGTGATAGTGAAAAACCATAAATTTTTTAAACTTGTTTACAATTTTAAAACTATCTTTAAGTAAGTCACGTTGGACTTTTTCTAAGTTCTTAGGATTTATATAGTTAGCTTCTTGTACATTTTTTGCACTGAGCATCGCTTGGAGTCTAACCGCACTGAGTGTGTCAAAACTTTCTATGAGTTCAGTAGCAAAGTTTTTATCAATGACACCTAAGTTATTTAACTCTTTTATGCGCTCAATTGTATTGGTCGCTTCTACACTATGCTCCAAAGATAGAACACGTATACCGTGAACAATGGCAAAAATGCCACCCTTTTTCAAATCAAGTCTATTTTCATGGTTTTTTTGTGTCACAAACCCTGAAAAAAGTGAAAGTGGTGTTTGGAAATTTAAAACGGCTTTAGCAATATGTGCTAAAACATCATCTCTTGCATTAAACTGTGCATGCAGGTAAGTTTTTAATTCAGATAAAAGTAGACTATTTCCTGCGACACACTTCGCATCTAAAAATATACTTAAATTCTGAACAGACTCTCCGTTCATACTCCCATTCCACTCATCTATAAGAGATTTAAAGCCTTTTACATCTCGTCTCCAGTACTCATTACTTACCATTATGTTACCATCACACTTAGGAAAGCCTAGTTCTAAGAGATAGCGATTTAAAAGCATCATTGGCTCAACAAACAAAGCTGTATCACAACCATTTTCAATTATAAGAGCATTGTCTTGGTCACTCTTTATCATCTGCTCCTCTCTCCCTTCACTTCCCATAACTATAAGAGCACATCTGTTTTGCAATGAAGCATCAAGTGTCATATCAAAAACTTTTTTATAAATCTTAATGTTAAGAGTTGAGACGAGTTTAGAGATATAACGAACCTTCACACCTTTAGCACGTAGTGTAACTATAAGGTTTTTTAAGTCACCTTGTAGGTTTTTCAAATCTTCAATACTCTGTGCCTTATCAATCTGAACAGCCACTAAGTGAGAGTGGTTAGCAAAGTAACTCAGAAGGTCTAGCTGCTCTAAAACACCAATAATGACACCCTCTTTTTCAACTACAACTCTTTTAATAGAGTTGTGAGTCATAATAAGAAGTGCATTAAATAAGAAGTCTTCTACATCTATACCTATTACCGCTCTTGTAGCGATTTTACTAATTTGTTCACCTACATTTAGATTTGCTAAGAGTACTTTCTCTCTTAAATCTGTATCTGTCACTACATAATATTCATCTTTATCTTTAACAATTATAACCTTAGCTTTTAACTCTTGCTGTTTAAGTAGTGCATCATAAATACTAAGAGTACCCTCAACTATACAAGCATTATGCAAAAACATATCTGATACTTTAGAGATTAGAAATGGAGAGAGGTCACTCTGAATATCGAACTGTTTGAGTTGCTTATGTCGTGAGATAAACGAGTCTAAAAAGTAAGCCTGGAGTTTTTTATTTTGTAGCAGTTCTATAAAATCATCTTTTTTAATTTCATAGCAGATTAAATCTTCATCCACTAAAAATTTAGACTCTGTTTTAGAATATATAAGAGCATCTGCATCAAAACTATCACCCTCATTGTAAACATTATGAAGTTCATCTTCTATAAACTCATTTACTGAGCCTTTGATGATTATATAAAATGCTATAGAAGGTAAGTTTTTAGATATAAGCAGTGTATCACGAGGATAGTATGCTATATCTATCTTAGACATTAAGTTATCGAGTTCATTAGAACTCAATAACTCAAAAGGGTGAATAGACTCAATTAATTTTCGTTGGTCTAGTAAACTCATGGTTAGTGCTCACTCGCACCTTCTGCACCAATACCTGTTTGAGAACGGATATATTGTGCTTCAAATGCAGCTCTTTCAGCCTCACCATCATGACTTTTGTCAGTTACTGAGAAGAACCAGATAGATGCAAAAGAAACTGTTACAGAGAAGAGTGCTGGGTATTTATAAGGGAAAATTGCTTCTGCATTTCCTAAAATCTGTACCCATACGATTGGACCAAGAATAACAAGCATTACTGCTGTTGCTAAACCTAATGAACCACCGATAACCGCACCTCTTGTTGTAAGTTTACTCCAGTACATAGAAAGGAATAAAATAGGGAAGTTAGCAGATGCCGCAATAGCAAAAGCAAGACCAACCACAAAAGCGATATTTTGCTGTTCAAATGCGATACCCATAAAGATAGCGATAATACCAAGAGCTACTGTTGCAATTTTTGAAACTTTCATCTCACTTGCTGAGTCTGCTTTACCTTTTTTGATAACAGAAGCATAAAGGTCATGGCTAATTGCAGAAGCACCCGCTAGCGTAAGACCAGATACAACAGCTAAAATAGTCGCAAATGCAACTGCTGATATGAAACCTAGGAAAAAGTCTCCACCTACTGCATGGCTTAAGTGAATCGCAGCCATATTTTTACCACCAAGGATTGGACTACCACCAGATACTGCTTGTTTTGCAAGGTCTAAGTATGCAGGGTTTTGAAAAACCATAACAATAGCACCAAAACCGATAATAAAAGTTAAGATGTAAAAATATCCGATAAAACCAGTTGCAAAGAAGACTGATTTACGAGCCTCTTTAGCATCACTTACAGTAAAGAAACGCATTAAGATATGTGGGAGACCAGCTGTACCAAACATAAGAGCAACGGCAAGTGATATTGCTGAGACAGGATCAGAGACAAGTCCACCCGGGCTCATAATATCAAGAGATTCTGTATTTCTCATATCTACAGCTTGTGCAAAAAGAGAAGAGAAACTAAAATCATAATGAGCCATTACAGCGATAGCCATAAATGTAGCACCAGAGAGGAGTAAAAATGCCTTAATAATCTGTACCCACGTTGTAGCAAGCATACCACCAAATGTTACATAAAGGATCATAAGAACACCTACTAAAACAACTGCTACTTCATAATCAAGTCCAAACAGAAGTTGGATAAGTTTACCCGCACCAACCATCTGAGCAATTAGGTATAAAATAACTGTCGCAATAGAACCAGCTGCAGCTAAAGTACGAATAGGAGTCTGACGAAGTCTATAGGCTGCAACATCGGCAAATGTATACTTTCCTAAGTTTCTTAGAGGCTCGGCAATCATAAACAAAATAATTGGCCAACCAACTAAAAAACCGATAGAGTAAATAAGGCCATCGTAACCTTTTAAGTATACAAGACCAGAAATTCCAAGAAATGAAGCTGCAGACATATAATCTCCAGCGATTGCCATACCATTTTGAAAACCTGTAATTCCACCACCAGCTGTGTAGAAATCTTTTGCAGATTTAGTACGCTTTGCAGCCCAGTAAGTGATTCCTAACGTGGCTCCAACAAAGATTACAAACATTACTATAGCTGAGACATTAAGTGCTTGTTTTTCAATTTCACCTTCTATCGTTCCAGATGCAAAAACTGCTATTGTTCCGAGTATTAAAAAGAGAAATATTCTATTAAATATTGTCATTTAGTCTTCCTTTATTGCTTGTTTGATTTTATTTGATAAATCATCAAACTCACCGTTTGCACGTTTAGTGTAAATACCTGTAAGTATAAAAGCAAAAACAATAATTGCCATTCCTATAGGAATACCAATAGTTGTTACCGAGTCACTTGAGATTGGAGTCCCTAATGCTGAGGGGTTAAATGCAATTGTTAAAATAAATGTAAAATACACTACTAACATTGCAATTGAGAGTTTAATTGAAAAGCTAGTTCTTTTAGAAACTAGCTCTTGATAATCTGGATTATTTTTTATTTTATCCACTAATTCTTGAGTCATTTTCGTTCTCCTTAAAAGTTATAGTTAGCTATAAATCTATATTCATTCCAGCCAACTGTATCGCCTGCTGCATTCACATTAAAGTCATCAGCAAAGTTTCCGCGTAGACGTAGTTGTAAATTTTTGACTAATTCTGGGTAGTATATCACATCAAAACCTGCCTCATTAGCATCTCCTGAAGTGTAACCATTATATTTAGCCATATCAAAGTTAGCATAGTAAAGAACTGTTTTTAAATTAGGTCCAAAAGCTTTCCAGTTATATGAAGCCGCCGCTTTAGTAGCTTTAGTTCCTGCTAAGAATACATGACGAGTAACCATACCTTGTGTAAAGGCTGGCATACCACCCCATGGAGATATAATTGCATTTTCTAGTGCTCCATCCCCTGCATCATTCTTACTTGTTTGTGAATGAGCAAGATATGCAGTAAAGTTTTCAACTTTTGCACCAACTTTTACACCCCAGTACATACCATTTACATCACCAGCAAGTTTATCTCCAACACCATTCTCTTTGATGATTTGTGCTGCTACAAAAGGTTTTACTGCATCTGAAAGTAGACAGTTCCATTTAAAGTCTGCTTGTCCATAAATAACATTTAAAATATCATGTGCATAGTAATCCCACAGTTGTAGTTTTAAATTTTCTACACCTGCATATGTAGCTGAAAGTACTGTAACACCATCGGTTTTTGTTCCAACTGCATAAGTACCCATATTCACAAATTGACCAACCTGATCTCTACTATCTACCGCAGAATAACCAGCTGTAGCTGCTAAAACACCACCATTATAAGCACGACCAAAAGTACCCTGTGCAAATTTTGTTACATGTGCTGCTATAAGTGTTGTATCTTCAACATCACTGTTTACAAGTACATATGCTTCAAAGAGATTGGGAATCATTCTAGCATCATCAGCTCCTGCCATAGGAGTGTTTAGCTTTTGACGACCACCTTTAAATGTAGTGTTTTCATATTTAAATTGCAAATACCCTTCACCTAACATTGTATAGTTAGAGTTATTTGGACCAAATAGAGTTGGATCTACTTTTTTATAGTCCGTTAAATCACTATCGTTTAAAAAACCATTTGTAGTATAAAATGCTGCCCCAAAGCTCAGACCTTTATAGTCTGCAGTTTCATACTTAAGGTAACCACCAATAGCATTAGCATCTCTAGTATAATCTTTTGTTGAGTCTGTATACTCTACACTTCTTGTAATACTAAATTCTCTAATTTGACCACTTGCCTTCCCTTCGCTAAACATAGAACTCAAATCTTCAGCCGCATTTAAACTGACTGAACTTAAAAGTCCAAGTGTTATAACACTCATCGTAATATGTTTTTTCATATTCACTTCCCTTTATTGTAAAATTAAACATTTTAATCTTAAATGAAGAGCATAGCATGAACATAGCAAAAGGGGATTTTAGGTAAAAAAGTAGAGAGATCCTACTTTAAAGTGTGAATAAGTATCAGTAAGGAGCAGTTCTCAATTTAATCGGTAAAGATACTTACTCTATTTCTACCACCATTTTTACTCTGGTAGAGAGCCTCATCAGCTTGAGATATTACCTCTTCAAAAGAGAAAGAATCCTTAAGTTGTGCAATTCCAAAACTCATACTAATTTTTTCTAATGAGTTCTCTTTGATATGAATAGTCTGAAAAATCTTTTTTCTAACATTTTCTACCGTTTCATAGGCTTGTTCTAATGCGATATTATGAAGTATAATTAAAAACTCTTCACCTCCCCAACGCACTACTATATCTAACTCTCTAAATGACTCTTTAAGCAGTGTAGATACTTTTTGAATAATGTAATCTCCTTGTGCATGTCCATAGGTATCGTTAACCTTTTTAAAATGGTCAATATCGCACATAATAACAGTAGTTTGATTATGAAGATTTTCGACTTTATTAAGCTCAAGAATGGCTTTTTTAAAGACATAACTTCTATTATAGAGATTCGTTAAGTTATCTCTCATACCTTCATCTTTTAATTTTAGTTCTCTGTTATTGTAAAGTTCTCTTACCATTGCTAAAGCAAAAAGAAGTGGAGTCCCTGCAATTATAATGTTTAAAAAGTTTAAAATATGCATATATTCAAACTCTCTATTTACATCGTTAAAAATAAGGTATAAAAAAGCAAACAATAGCATAAAAAGAAGACTCATTAACAGTGCCCTTTTGTAAGGAATTTTAAAGTCCAATATATAAAGAGCCGCTATAGACCATAGATAAAAGTGGAACCCTGAATCTAGTCCCATATACATGCTGGCAAGTACAGAGTGAAAAAGGACTTCTATTGTATAACTGTAAATAGCATAAGTGTGTTTTCCTTTATAGTTATAATAAAGTCCCAAGGACCAGATTAAAACACTCGCTATATTGAAATAGACCATTTCAAATAGACCAATACTATAAAAGAAAAAGAGTAAAAAAAGGTGAATAAGTAATCCAAACACACCAATAACAAGTGTAATAAAGTACATCATCTTATTATCGTCATCTATATTATTATTTTTGACTATTGAACTATTTTTAATACAGTAATTTATGAACACCCTCTTCCTTTTGCTATTTTAGATAGTAAAATATGTAGAAACTACTTCTCTAAAATTATACTTTGTGTTGGAAATGCAAAGTTAAGACCAGCTGCATTGAACTCTTCTAAGATACTCATATTTATTTCATCTTTTACACCAGAGATTGAAGTCCCTTTGTTTATCCAAAAGATTACTACAATGTTAAGTGAGAAGTCTCCAAAAGAATCAAAAGCAACGACAACATCCGAAATACCCTCTTTCTCCTCAAGAATTTTATTTAATATATCTTTTGCTTGTTGTATATCTTTTGGCTGAGTATCATAAGTAAGACCTAGGTAGAACTTAGTTTTTCTTCCTCTTTCTCTACTTATGTTTAAAACAGCATTGTCAGTTACTTTAGAGTTTGGTACTGTTACTAAACGACCATCAAGTGTCTCTAGCTTTGTACTTCTTAGACCGATTTCACGAACGTAACCCTCATAACCGTTAATGATAATTCTCTCATTCATGTTAAAAGGTTTGTCACTAAAGATAATAAAACCACCAAAAAGGTTCGAGACAGCATCTTTAGCCGCAAGTGCAAAAACCAAACCACCAATACCAAGACCAGTTATCATAGTCGTTACATTGTAACCAGCATTGTCAATTCCAATAACAATAGTAATTGCCCAAATAGCAATACTCACAAGTTTTCTTATAATAGGAAGTAAAATATCATCTAAATCTGTTTCAGTATCTTTAACCTTAGGAACTACATACTTTTCTATTAGTGCATCAAAAAGACGAGTTGCAAACCATGCGATGTTAAAAATAACTACAAAGTAAAATATACTATCTAAGAAGCTCTTCACACCTTCATTTATGGTGAGTATATCCATTGCAAACCATAGACCAAATAGTGTAATAGCTAAAGAGAGGGGCTCTTCAATCATATCTACAAAGATAAGATCTAAATCATTATCTGTTGTTTTCGCATAAGATTTAAGAGTTTTTTGAATTGCCCAATAAACAAATTTTCCTAAAATTATCGCTCCACTAGCGATAAAAAAAGCATACATCCATGTCTCAAGAGTGTTTCCAAGATAAATAGTGTCAAGCATAAGTTGTTTCCTTTTGTTAATAATGCAGTATTGTACTTTATAAATAATAAAAGATGTGTTAAGATTACGAAGAATTAAATTGAATATAAAGTGATGAAATATGGAAAAGATTCAAGTCCCTGAAGGAATGAACGCTGAAGTAATTGAGCATCTTATGTATCCTAAAAATTATGGAAAACTTGATGCTCCAAACTGTATTGGGATTGCTATGGATGAGAAAACAAATGAGTATGTAATTTTTTATTCTCTTATAGATGGCGATATAGTTAAAGATGTAAGCTATGCGACCAATGGCTGTCAAGATACAGTTGTTGTTGGCTCAATGTTTACAGACATGATAAAAGGCGAAACTGTAGAGTATGCTCATGGTGCCATTGAAAAAATGGGAGAGAAACTCGGTGTTATGACACCGCAACAGCAGATATGTGCTGAGATGGTTCTCAATGCCTTTGTTGCATCCATGATGAACTTAGAAAACCTTGCAAAAGGCGAAGAAGAAGAGGTTCACATCTTAAAAATGAAAGAGAGCTGTGAAGTACCAGAAGAGGGAGAAAAAAATGAGTAAACTCTACCAAACAAAACATGAGCTATATTTAAGTATAACCTTTGCATCATTTGCAATCAACGATGAGACTATAAAGTCAAGACTCTATGAGTTTTCCCTTATTGCATTTAGACATATGAAATGGATAGGAAGAGCTGTTTTAGAGAGTGGCAATGACTATAACTATGACAGAAAAATGACACTCTATAAACGCAATGATGTTTTTGAAATTCTCAATGCTCTTAAAGAGGAAATAATAGCATTTGAAATGATAAATAGTGAAGACATTCTTGGAGAGCGTATACGAACGGATGATGAGTACTTACTACAGTACCTCTCTGAAGTGCTCAAAAATGAAACAAACAACACTCCAGTGACTGCCTTTAACATGAAACGTGAATGGTTAGACAAAAACTTAGCACAAGAGCAGATAGATGCACTCACTCTCTTTTTATTTGAAGAGTCTTACAAAGAGTATGAGCTCATTTTAGTCTATGCCTTTATGCAAGCGAGAACGAACAATGTAACACAGTACGATGTTTTTCAAGACCTCATAGATGAGTCACACTTTCACTTAAAGTCTTTTGGAAATATGATGGCAAAAATGGGAATTTTAGCACTCCCTCGTGAGCTTCATGAGATGACTTATGTTGTTAAAGATTTAGAAAAATTTGTAGTTGATGGTATAGCCGAAGAAGAAGCTGCAAAAGTTATGTGTAAAGAGTTGAGTGATGCCATAAAAGATGAAGAGCTCTCAAAGTTTTTTGACTTTATAAACTACCAAGAGAGTTACCATATAGAGCTAATGAAGAGACTTCTTTAAGGCTTCTCTATCATATAGCCCATCCCTCGGATATTTAAAATAATATCCTCTTGAAGAAACTTTTTGAGTCGATTTACCTCGGCTCTTATGGTTGCATTGTCAACCACCTGCTCGCTCCAAACATACTCACTAAACTGGTCAAAATCTACTACTCTACTCCGATTTCTAGCGAGTATATCGATAATTTGAGATTGGCGTTTACTAAGTGTTTGTGCCTGTCCATTAAAAAGAAGTGTTGAGTGTTCTTGGTCATATGAGTAATTTTTTGAAAGTCTCAAATGCACTCTTGGTGTCTCATGTGAGAGCACAACTCTATCTAAACGTAGTGCCAACTCTTTAAGATGAAATGGCTTCTTTAGGTAGTCAAAACAACCTAGATTATAGGCACGACTAATATCCTCTATGTCTACTAAAGCACTAATATATATAGTAGGTGTATGAATCTTCAGTTCATGTATTTTTTCTAAAAAACTAAGCCCGTCCATACCTGGAACATTAATGTCAAGAATGAGTAGGTCATAAATCGAGCTATTTATATTTTTAAATGCTTCCATACCATCAAAAAAACACTCAATAGTATGCCCTTGTATCTCTAAATACTCTTGTATGGACTCATTGAGCATCACTTCATCTTCAAGTAAAAGTATTTTCAATTCTACTCTCCCATCATTTTAAATCTATATTTGAAACTTGTCACTCTATTATTTGAAGATAAGAAAATTTTTACTTTCTCCTCATCACATATACTCTTCACCAAACGTAGTCCAATTCCAAAACCATCTCTACTTTTTTCCTCCCTATAGAAGGAATCAAAGACTTTGTCTTTATCTTTAATCTCTTTGGACCTACTTAAAACAGAAAAATCTACATCCACGTTGAGCATCTCAATTTTTACTTCAATTTTTTCATCTGCTAAAGTATACTTTATGGCATTTGTAATAGTATTGTCAACTATACGTTGCAGTTTTGTTTCATTAAAGTAAATATATACTTTTTCATTCTTTGTTATATATTCAAAATAGAGTTTAGAGAGTTCTGCTACCTCAGTAAAAAAATCTATACGACTTCTTACATATTCATTTAACTCTATAGCCACTTTTGGATAAGAAATTTGATCTTTTTTTACTAAGTAACTCAAGTCATCATAGATATTAAAAATATTTTTTGCAGCGGCCTCTATTTTTGAGAGTTGTCGGTCTTTAACATTTTTCATATTGTAAAGTTCAATACTTGTCAAAATAACACTAAGTGGCGTATTTGTCTCATGAATAGTATGGCGTAAAAATTTCTTTTGAGCTTCCAAAATATCTTCAGAAAACTGTTTTTCTTCCAATAGATGTTCATTTATAAGTTGTAAATCAGCTGTTTTTTCTTTAACTTTATCCTCGAGATGAATATTTAACTCTTTGAGGATGCGTTTTTGCTCACTAATTGTATCTATCATACTATTGGCATACTCAACCATTGTTTTAAAATCTTTAAAAAATATAACATTAGGGTTTAGTACCTGTTCATTATGTGCAGTATCTCGAAAAAAGTCTAAAAATGCTCGTATATCTTTTTGTATAAGTGTATTAAATATCTTTGTAAAACCTAACATAATTGCAAAAAGAATAAAAGAGAGTGTTGCAATGGCTATGGTGTTTTTTATAAGCAGAGACTTTAATGTTTTTTCTCTATGCATCTCTTTATCTGCAAGAGTATTTTTCTGAGTAATTTCTACTAAGTCCCCATAAAGTGCTCTTTCGTAGTCATGGTAATTTTCAACAATCAGAAGATATGCAAATAAGATTGTAAAAAGAAAAATTAAAAAAGTGGTAAATATATTTGCCTGATTAATGGTAATCGAGTTTGATTTAAGTAAAAAATAGAGATGTATTTTATGCAGAATTCTTTTCATCAGTGATATTATAGCTATTGTATTTAGAAAGTTTCACTATAATTGCAAAAATTAAAAATAAGGCTTTATAATATGTTTGGAAGAACACAACTAAAAGATTATAAGATTAGTGCTGAAGATTCACTAAAACAACAGTATGCAAAATTTTCAACATCAAAGGGTGATATCTGGATAAAATTATTTCCAGATGAAGCTCCTAATACTGTTGCAAACTTTGCACACTTAGCAAATACAGGTTTTTACAATGACCTTAACTTTCACCGTGTAATTCCTGGTTTTATGGCTCAAGGTGGATGCCCTACTGGAACTGGTACAGGCGGACCTGACTGGGCAATAGCTTGTGAGACAGATACAAACACTTCTGTTCATGTTCCAGGTACTCTCTCTATGGCTCATGCTGGACCAAACACTGGTGGAAGCCAATTTTTCATCACCTTTGTTGACACTCCTCACTTAGATGGTGTTCACACTGTTTTTGGTGCTATAGAAGCAGATGATAACGATAGTTTTGATGTTCTTGCACAGATTCAAGGACAAGATGGAATCAACTCAATCTCTGTAGTTGAAACTAGAGACTAGGCAGAACTATTTTAGTCCATATATGCTGTAGTGTCGATAGTCATTTTTTCTTGCAAAAGCTACAGCAGGACTACCCTCAAGAGAAGCTAACAGGCTTCTTTTACGACCCTAACATCCATCCATACTCAGAGTACCAACTACGCTTACTTGATGTTGAGCGTTCATGCAAAAAACTTGGCATCGAACTCATCCAAGGCGAATACGATTATGAAAACTGGCTTCAAGCTGTACGTGGACTTGAAAACGAGCCCGAAAAAGGGGCACGCTGTGAAGTCTGTTTTGATAAGCGTTTTATAACAAGTGCCAAAAAAGCTCTTGAGATTGGTGAGAATAAAATCACAACTACTCTACTAGTAAGCCCACTCAAATCTCAAGAGCAACTCAAACGTGTTGGCGATGACTTTCATGCAAAATTTGGAGTAGAGTTTATTGCTGTAGATTACCGTTCAGGTGGAGGCTCGCAAGACCAGTCTCGTGTGACAAAAGAGGAGCAACTCTACCGTCAAGACTACTGCGGCTGTATTTTTGGTTTAACCATGCAAAGAGAGCAACAGAACAAACTTATGGACGAGATGTTCTCTCCTATCTCTAACGTGGTTCTACCCGCTTCCATAGAGGAGCGTTTAGCTATGTACACAAAACGCAATCAACTTGAAGATGAGAATACCCCGTACAGAATCATAAAGCAGAAGTTTTTAAACTACAGACAGTTTAACTTTAAACTCATCGAAGGTAAAAAAACACTCATTCCTGCCTATGCCCTCTCCTACTCCACTCTGCCAAGAAAAAGAGCACAAGGTCGTGTGGAGTTTTCACACCAAAACATTCACTATATGAACCGTGAAGAGGTAAAATTTATTACACTGAACGATTTTAATTCTTTGTGTAAAAAAGAGTATGAAAATATAAATGAACTTATTTTCAATCCTCCCTCTTTTGAAGAAGAGCTAGAGGTTAGAGCCTCTCTAAGCTCCACATTTTACGACTTAACTCCCATAATTGTAGTCAAAAATATTTCAGATAAAAAACTCACCCTAGAGCTTGATGCAAAAACTTACGAAGATGTAAAAGAAAAACTAATCGTTTTATAATCTTTTTTTAGCTAAAATATCCAAAATTATTATGCAAGGCTATACATATGACTATGGATGTTATGGAAATTCAAAAAATTATACCTCACCGTTACCCTTTTTTACTCTTAGATAGAGTTACTGCCCTCACAGCAAAAGAGTCTATTACTGGTTATAAAAATGTAACAATTGGCGATAATGTTTTTCAAGGTCACTTTCCAGGTCACCCAATCTACCCTGGTGTTATGATACTTGAGGGAATGGCTCAAGCTGGTGGAATTCTCGCTTTTAAAAGCATGGGTGACATGACAGAAGAGGAAGCTGCACAAAAAGTTGTTTACTTCATGAGCATCGACAAAGCAAAGTTTCGTGCGCCAGTTCGTCCTGGTGACCAACTAGAGTACCGTGTAACTGTTATTAAAAACAAAGGTGCTATCTGGATGCTTGATGGTAAGGCTTATGTTGATGACAAACTTGTTGCTCAGGCTGAACTTAAAGCTATGATTGTAGATAAGTAGAAAATAATGTCTAAATCTAAAATATCTCCTCTTGCAATTATCGAAGAGGGTGCAGTTATTGGCAAAAATGTTGCAATAGGTCCATACTGCCTTATCTCTGCACAGACTACTATTGGCGACGGCACAGTTATTGATCAAAATACATCTATCTACGGCAAAACAACTATTGGAAAAAATAATCATATTTTTTCTCATGCTGTTATTGGTTCTGTACCTCAAGATTTAAAGTTTTCTGGCGAAGATGTTGAACTAATCATCGGTGACCACAACAAAATTAGAGAGTTTACACTCTTCAACCCTGGAACTAAGGGTGGTGGTGGAAAAACCATTATCGGAAGTCATAACCTTTTTATGGGTTATGTGCATATTGGTCACGATGTTATCATTGGAAACCACTGTATCTTAGCCAACGCGGCAACACTTGCAGGCCACGTTGAGATGGGAGATTATGCTGTGATTGGTGGGATGACTCCTATTCATCAATTTGTTCATATTGGCGACTATGCAATGGTAGCTGGAGCTTCAGCACTTGCACAAGATGTACCTCCATTTTGTATGGCTGAGGGAAATCGTGCAACACTTCGTGGACTCAACTTAACAGGTCTTCGACGCAATATGAAACGTGATGAGATTGATGAGATTAAATCAGCATATAGAGAACTCTTTGAGACAGGAAAACCACTTAAAGAAGTGGCAACTGAACTCGTTGAAAATACTGATAACCACAATGTTCACGACCTGTGTAACTTTATACTTAAAACGAAACGCGGAATTCCGTATGATAGAAAAAAGGACTAATAAATGAATCATAGACACTGTAGCTTTTGTGATGCAACTGAGAGTGAAGAGAACCCACTTATAGCTGGTAATGGTGTTTACATCTGTAAAAACTGTGTAACTTCTGCTTATAAAATCATGTTTGGTGATGAGCAGTCTGTAGAGGTTAAAGATAAAGATGCACTCGTAGCTGCTGTAGATAAGCTTATGACTCCAAAAGAGCTAGACAAATTTCTTGGCGATTATATTATTGGGCAAGAGAGAGCTAGAAAACTTTTAAGTGTAGCTGTTTATAACCACTACAAAAGAATCTTTAAAACTCAAAATATTACAGATGATGATACAGAAATTGCAAAATCAAATGTTCTTCTTATCGGACCAACGGGTTCTGGTAAAACACTTATGGCACAGACTATTGCAAGAGTTCTTAATGTACCTATTGCCATTGCAGATGCTACAAGTCTTACAGAAGCTGGGTATGTTGGAGAGGATGTAGAAAACATCTTAACAAAACTACTCCAAGCGGCTGATGGCGATGTTGAACGTGCTCAACAAGGAATTGTATTCATTGATGAAGTAGACAAAGTATCTCGTATGAGTGAAAATCGTTCTATCACTCGTGATGTATCGGGTGAAGGTGTACAGCAAGCTCTTCTTAAAATCGTTGAAGGTGCAGAGGTAAACATTCCACCAAAAGGTGGCCGTAAACACCCTAACCAAGAGTTTACAACTATTGACACTAAAAATATTCTTTTTATCTGTGGTGGAGCCTTTGATGGTCTTGAAGATATTTTAAAAAGAAAACAGGGTGAAAATGTTCTCGGTTTTGGACAAGAGAAAAAGAGTAAAGATGAGCAGAAACCTACTTACGACATGGTTGAACCTGATGACTTAGTGCATTATGGTCTTATTCCAGAACTTGTAGGTCGTCTGCCTATTATCGCTTCACTTCAAGAGATTAGTGAAGAGGATATGGTTCGCATTTTAACAGAGCCAAAAAATTCACTCATAAAACAGTATAAAAAACTCTTTAGCATTGATGAAGTTGAATTAAACTTCGAAGAAGATGCACTCAAAGCGATTGCCGCTAAATCGATTAAAAGAAAGACTGGAGCTCGTGGACTACGTGCAATTTTAGAAGAGAACATGATAGACATTATGTATGAACTTCCAGAGTATGCAGGGTATGAAGTTCTTATTACCAAAGAAGTGATTGATGATGGTGAAGCTCCTGTTTACATCAAAAAATCTACACAAAAAACAGCATAAGGCATAAAATAGTATGATATTTAACAAAATAATTGGACTTTTCTCAAACGATTTATCTATAGATTTAGGGACTGCAAATACGATTGTAATTGCTAAGGGTCGTGGAATAATCATTAATGAGCCATCAGTTGTTGCTGTAAAAAATGAAAAATATGGTCAAACACGTGTCTTAGCAGTTGGACATGAAGCAAAAGAGATGGTTGGTAAAACACCAGGTAATATCCGTGCAATTCGTCCTATGCGTGATGGTGTAATCGCTGACTTTGACATGACTGAGAAGATGATTCGAAAATTTATTGAAAAAGCACATGGTCGTAGCTCACTTATCTCTCCTCGTATTATTATCTGTGTGCCTTACGGTCTTACTCAGGTTGAACGTAAGGCGGTTCGTGAGTCTGCACTTTCAGCTGGTGCACGTGAAGTATTTCTCATTGAAGAACCTATGGCAGCGGCAATTGGTGCTGGTATAGATATTCGTGAGCCTCAAGGAAACTTAGTGGTCGATATTGGTGGTGGTACTACTGAGATTGGTGTTGTTTCCCTTGGTGGTCTTGTTTTAAGTAAGTCTATCCGTACTGCTGGTGATAAAATCGATGCTGGTATAGTCAACTACGTTAGAAAGAAATATAACCTTCTCATTGGTGAGCGAGTTGCTGAAGATATTAAAATACAAATCGGTACGGCTGTAACACTTGAGACACCACTTACTATGGTAATTAATGGTCGGGACCAAGTTGAGGGGCTTTTAAGTTCAGTTGAACTTACATCTGATGATGCCAAAGAGGCTATGCAAGAGCCACTCAAAGAGGTTGCAGAAGCACTTCGTGATGTTTTAGAAAAGATGCCACCTGATTTAGCAGGAGACATCGTAAACAATGGAATTATCTTAACTGGTGGGGGAGCCCTTATTCGTCAACTAGACAAATACCTCTCTGATATTGTAAGAATTCCTGTTTTTGTTGCTGATGAACCACTACTTGCTGTTGCTCGTGGAACTGGTCGTGCTCTAGAGGAGATCGACCTACTTCAAGAACTTTTCGAAAATGAATAAAGAGCTCTTTAGCTTTTTATCTCTTTTCATTGCACTCATAGTTGGTGCACTCTACTATAGTAATACCGTACAATCACCCTTTATCTCTTCACTTAACTCCATTAAATCATCCTTTCACAACTCTGTTGAACTTGTAGAAAGCACTGTTGATAAACACTTTTTTCAAGCACAACATATTAAAGAATTGGAACAAAAACTTCTTAAATATGATAAAAATCGTCTTCTAATACATCAACTTGCATATGATTTAAAAGACCTTTTTAGAGAAAATAATTCTTCATTTAGATCACATCCAGATGTAAAATTGGTACGAACAATCTCTTATGAAAAATTTGGTAATTTAAATAGACTTTGGTTAGAAGTAGATGATTATAACTCCTCAAAAATTTATGGGCTTATATACCAAGAGCTTGTTGCAGGTATTGTTATACCTAAAAACAAGAGAGCTCTCGCTCTTTTAAACAGAGATATAAAAAGTTCTTATGCTGTTTATGTTGGTTCAAAACTAGCCCCTGGAATTGTTCATGGCAACAATAGTAAAAATCTTATTGTCCAATTTATTCCTGCTTGGTTTGACATAAAAGAGGGAGACGAAGTCGTAACATCAGGACTTGATGAAATATTTTTTAAAGGTCTTAAAGTTGGCCGTGTACTCTCTGTAACAAAATCTCAAGGGTATCAAAATGCCATAATTGAACCCTACTATCAAGCTAATGAGCCAAACTATTTTCATATGATAAGGAAAATCAGATGAGACTTTTTCTAATACTCTTACTCTTTTTAAATCTTTTAAATGCTGATGAGACTCAACAGAAAGTGACTATTGGGTTTGGTCCCTATATTCAGAGTCAACCATATAGAGATGTTTCAGATATTATTATCCCATCACCTGTAATTTTCTTTGATAACGGTATCTTTTATGTAAGATGGAGTCGTGCCGGAGTCTATTTTTTAGGTGAAAAAACAGATGAATATGCTTGGGGTTTTTCCATTACCGGACAGCCTCGCCCTAACTACTATAAACCTACTGATTCGACTACTTTAACAGGTTTAAGTGAGAAAAAAAGTTCTCTTGAAGCTGGTCTTGCTTTTAGTGCTAAAATGGGGGATTCCTATATTGAGAGTATGCTCTTAACAGATGTTTTAGGCAGATATGAGTCTTGGATATTTAAAACAGAGATAGGACATGATTTTGTTGTAGGAGATTTTGCATTCTATCCAAGTCTCATACTCATCTACCAATCTTCTGAATTTATTAATTACTACTATGGTATTTCACAAGAAGATTCCCTTACATCTAGCTATGATACCTACAGTGCGAATGCAGGATTTCAGCTTGGTTTTCAGACATATATTGAGTACCCTTTTACTGACAAACTCTCAGCTCTTATAAATTTACGATATGACAAACTCTCTAGTGAAGCGACCGCTAGCCCCATAGTTGAAGATAATTATATCTACTCAGGATTAGTTTCTCTTATCTACACGTTTGAATATTAAACTCATTAAATTTTAAGTGCCTTTTGGCTATAATCTCTAAATTTTTATATTATTATTTAGAAGGGTAAAAATGCCAAAACGCACCGACATAAAAACTATTTTACTTATAGGTTCTGGTCCGATTGTTATCGGTCAAGCTTGTGAATTTGACTACTCAGGAACTCAGGCGGTTAAGACTCTTAAAGAGGAGGGTTACCGTGTAGTTCTCATCAACTCTAATCCTGCAACTATTATGACAGACCCAGAGTTTGCTGATAGAACTTACATCGAACCAATTAAAGAAGATGTGATTGCTAAAATCATTAAAGATGAAAATGTAGATGCAGTCCTTCCTACTATGGGTGGTCAAACTGCTCTTAACGTGGCTACTAGTATGTACGAAAAAGGTATGCTGGAAGGAGTAGAGTTTTTAGGTGCAACTCCCGAAGCGATACACAAAGGTGAAGACCGTTCAGCTTTTAATGAGGCTATGATTAAAATCGGTATGGATCTGCCAAAAAGTGAGAATGCATATAGTGTTGAAGAAGCAATTGAAGTTGTTAAAAAGATTGGTTTTCCAGTAATCTCTAGAGCCTCTTTTACTCTTGCTGGTGGTGGTTCAGGTGTCGCTTACAATATGGAAGAGTTTAAAGCTTTAGCAGCTGAGGGTCTCTCCGCTTCTCCAGTAAATGAAATCGAAATCATGGAGTCTATGCTTGGTTGGAAAGAGTATGAGATGGAAGTTATCCGTGATAAAGCGGATAACTGTATTATCGTCTGTGCTATTGAAAACTTCGACCCTATGGGTGTGCATACTGGTGACTCAATTACAGTAGCTCCTGCTCTTACACTTACAGACAAAGAGTACCAGAGAATGCGTAATGCATCTTTTGATATTTTACGTGAAATCGGTGTAGATACTGGTGGTTCAAATGTACAGTTTTCAATCTGTCCAAAAACAGGAAGAATGATTGTTATTGAGATGAACCCTCGTGTTTCACGCTCATCAGCACTTGCTTCAAAAGCAACTGGTTACCCTATCGCTAAAGTAGCAACTCTTTTAGCTATTGGTTACACGTTAGATGAAATTACCAATGACATTACAGGGACTCCTGCATCGTTTGAGCCAGTAATTGACTACGTTGTGACTAAAATTCCTCGTTTTACATTTGAGAAGTTCCCAGAAGCTGTAAGCACGTTGAGTA
>Ga0256827_10000730_pt1 | contig 20703 bp, 12 predicted proteins | sample CV84metaG_FD_185977 | JGI IMG/M metagenome (GOLD analysis project Ga0256827, IMG submission 185977) | Hydrothermal vent microbial communities from East Pacific Rise, Pacific Ocean - CV84 | ecosystem: Environmental > Aquatic > Marine > Hydrothermal vents | place: Pacific Ocean: East Pacific Rise... | reverse complement strand
TTATCAATCTTCCTCAGTTTGATGGGTATCATCAGTATACGGTTGGGATTCACTCTCTAAAAGCACTTCATACCTTGGAGAGTATAGAGGAGGATAAGTTTTTAAAAAATCTTTTTGATAATTTGGCGGAAGAGGAGAAGGCACTGCTTAAGTTAGTAACCATCTTACATGACTCAGGCAAAGGTCGTAAGGAGGAGCATGAGAGTGTAGGAGTAAAGCTTTTTAGCTCTTTTTCTAAAAAGCTCAAAGTTCCAGAACATCATATAAAAATAGGTAAAAATCTGATTTTAAATCATAGTAATATGAGTCGTACAGCACAGAGAGAAGATCTCTATATTGAGCAGACTATTCTAAAGTTTGCAGCGATATTTCCTACAAAATTAGAGCTAAATATGATCTATCTTTTGACCTACTCTGATATGAGTGCTGTGGGAGATGGGATATACAATAACTTCAACAGACAGCTTATTCGTAGGCTATATGATCAATCTTGTATAGCGATCTCTCATGGAGAGAAGCTTTATGAGACTAGTAGACGGCTGAAAAAAGAGAAGATATTGAAGAAAAATCCGAGATTTAAATCTCTACCAAGAACACTACAGAGAAAAATACTACAGATTCCATCAGATCTGCTCTTTATAAAGTATTCTGCTTCTAAAATTATAGATATTACAGAGATAGCTAGAGGATTAAAAGATTATAGTTTCTCTATAGATAATAATAAGTTTTTAACTATAGAGATTATTCGAAAAAACAATCTTGACTTAAGTTATCTTCTCCATAAATTGGGACGGCTTGATATTGTTCATGTAGATATTTGTAAACTATTTTCCAATATCAAATATTTTAAAATAAGTTTCAATGAGATGATTGATGAGAGTGAAAATATGATACTCGAAGAGGTGATACATGATTCCTTAACTAAAGTACATGATATGCATCTCCCTAATCCAAATATAGAAGAGAATATGTTGAGTATGAATTGTGAACACTCCTTGGAACATGCGATGATGAAACTACAGTGTGCTAACCAAAAGGGGCTTCTCTCTTATGTTATTAACATTTTTGATAAGTTGGGTATTGATATATGTTCAGCTAAAATTCACACAAGAAGTAACAAAGTGACTGACCTGTTTTTAATCGAAAAGAATGGAAACTTTTGTAATAATACCGACCTTATTATAAAAGAATTAACGGAGTGATATATGTGTGGAATTGTTGGGTATGTTGGAGTTAAAGAGAAAAAAGAGATTTTATTAGAGGGCTTACAAGAGCTGGAGTATCGAGGATATGACTCAGCAGGGATTGCTATTATTGAAAACAAGCAACTTCAACACTTTAAAGCTATAGGAAAACTTGAAAATTTAAGAGAAAAAACTAAATCTTATGAGAGCAAAGGCTTTGGTATCTCTATTGGACATACTCGTTGGGCAACACATGGAAAACCTACAGAACTCAATGCTCATCCTCACTTGGGAGAGTACTCTTTTGTTGTGCATAATGGTATCATCGAAAACTATCAAGAGTTAAAAACTGAGCTTCAAGATAAGGGTGTAACCTTTTTAAGTCAAACAGATACAGAGACTATTGTTCACCTCTTTGAGAGTTTTTGTGATAAACAGCGTAGAGGGTTTAATGCTTTTACCAAAACGATTAATAAACTCGATGGAGCTTATGCCACACTTTTAGTCACAGAGGCAGAACCTGATACCATATTTTTTGCTAAAAATGGTTCACCTATGCTTATTGGTTTTGATGAAGGGGATGTCTATTTTGCCTCATCTGATACTCCTATTATTGGTAGAGCTACTGAGGTTTATTACTTGGAAGATGGAGAGTATGGATATGCTAAAGATGGAGAGGTAAAACTTTTTGATGCTAAAGGAGAGAAGAGTTTTACCAAAAAAGCATTAGCAACAGATAAAGCGATGGCTCAAAAAGATGGTTATCGGTTCTTTATGGAAAAAGAGATCTATGAGCAGAGCAGTGTGATGAATGACACTATGATGGGACGAGTCCTAGAGAGTGGTGTTGCGTTTGAAGAGTTAGGGGCTGATCTATTTGAAGGTATTACCAATATCAAGATATGTGCTTGTGGTACATCGTATCACTCTGCTTTGACAGGTGCTTATCTGTTAGAGAGAATAGCCAAGATCCCTTGTCAGGTAGAGATCGCTTCTGAGTTTAGATACAAAGAGCCTCTTCTTCGTGATGATACACTCTTTGTTACAATCTCTCAAAGTGGTGAGACTGCTGATACACTAGAGGCTCTAAAGATGGCAAAGAGAGCAGGACTCAAAAGTCTGAGTATATGTAATGTTGACAACTCATCTATAGTCAGAGAGAGTGATCGTGCAGTACTCACTAGAGCAGGGATAGAAAAAGGGGTAGCTAGTACCAAGGCATTTGCTACTCAGACGATGGTTCTATGGATGTTGACACTCTATGTGGCTAAACTTAGAGAGACTATCACTGAGGAGGAGATGCAACAAGAGCTAGATGCGATGAGACATACTCCAAAATCTCTTCTTGTGACTGATAAATTGCATGAGAAGTTACATCGTCTCTCTAAACGCTATCTTCATGGGCATGGATTTTTCTTTATTGGACGAGATATATTTTTCCCTTTGGCACTAGAGGGTGCATTGAAGCTCAAAGAGATAAGCTACCTACATGCAGAGGGGTATCCCGCAGGAGAGATGAAGCATGGACCAATTGCTTTGGCTGATAGTGAACTTTTTACTATTGCATTGATGCCAAAGAGTCTACACTATGAGAAGATCAAGTCTAATGTAGAGGAGTTGAGTGCTAGAGATGCTACGATATTGGCAATCTCTCCTACACCATTTGAACTAGCAGATGATTTTGTTCAGACTCAATATGCTAGTCATCCGATGCTGGAGTTTTTTGAAATGATGGTGGTGACACAGATTTTGGCACTTGAGATCTCTGTTCGTCTTGGTAATGATGTGGATATGCCTAGAAATTTAGCCAAATCAGTGACAGTAGAGTAATATTATTAAAAAAATATCTTAATTTTTAAAATATATTAGAGTATAAATATAAAACTGCTAATATAGTTTTTAACATTTTAACACAAAAAATGTTAACAAACACAAAGGATTGGGATGAAACAGTTTATACTATTAATATTATTTGCTTCTGCACTATTTGCAGGAGGAGATATTCGACCGACCAAGAGCAACATATCTACTGCTAATGATAAAGTGAGGGGTTTATCAAAGCAGAAGATAGCTGTGGGTTATGTTAAGCCTAAATGCGAGGATTGTGGAGAACCAGCAGAGCTTCTTCCTTATAACGGAGAAGATTTACCTATTGCAGAAACCTTTCCTTGCCCTCCTGAAGAGGAAAATTTATGTGATCATCATATGGCATAAAATAAGTTTTGATATACTTTCATAAAAAGTATATCAAACATGCAAAAAACACTTCTATTTCTACTCCTACCTCTAGCTATTTTAGCCTCTAATGAGACTTATGAAAACTACGAACCTCAAAACTTTTTTTCTAATTCCGATCTGGATACCTTTTTTAAAAGTGAGACAGGTGAGCTTCTCAAAAAGATTATGGTTGACAACAAGACCTACTACATGAAACAAGATGGTGATCTCTACGATGAAGATATTGCAACTATCGATGATGAGGTCTTCTCTGCTAAAAGGAGCAAGTACTCTTTTGGTAAATCAAAACGACTCTTGGCAACCAAAATATACCCTAGCTATCAAAAAGCATTCTACTCCAACTGTGACTATGAAGTCAAAGAGAAAAAATTAATTCCTCTGCCTAAAACATGTGGATTTCACTATCGAAAAAACAAAAATCGTTCAGAGAGGATAGAGTGGGAGCATATTGTCCCTGCATGGCATTTTGGTCATCAGCTAAAATGTTGGCAAAATGGTGGACGGATGAAGTGCCGTGAGACCAATAGTAAGTTTAAACAGATGGAAGCTGATATGCACAATCTTGTTCCTGCTATTGGGGAGATAAATGGAGATCGAAGTAACTTCAAGTTTGGGATGATAGAGGGAGAGAAGAGACTCTATGGCAAAGTTGATATGGAGATTGCGTTTGGAGATAAAAGAGCTGAACCCAGCAAAAAAGTATATGGAGATATAGCCCGAACCTACTTCTATATGCGTGATAGATATGGACTTAGAATCAGTAAACCACAAGAGAAGATGCTTATCGCATGGAACAATCTTGATCCCGTGAGTCGTTGGGAAAAGAAGAAAAACAAGATGGTCAAAGAGATACAAGGGGATGAAAATCTATACATCACAAACTATAAAAAGATAGAACAGCTAGGGAAACAGCCTATAGATATAGCATCTACTGATTATAATGAGGTCAAAGATGAACTATCTAATAAGTATGGCTCTCTATTTGATAAACTCTCTGCCCCTGTGGGTGGTTTTTTGCTGTTTATGATGACGATATGGACGATATATAGACGCAAAAAAACAGAGACTCCTACACCAAAAGAGAAGAAGCCCAAATCTCAACCTCAGCCTCAACCCTCTATAGATACAAAAAGCTTTTTGCTAGTGACTAAACTAGGAGACAGTGCGATAAGTATCAATAGCAAAGATGAGATCATTATAGAGAAAATAGATAAACATAATCCGAACCAACAGTGGATCTTTACCAAAGCCAATAAGAAAAAAGAGTACTTTTTTATTGAAAATTTAGCCAATGGAAAGGTGATAGAGATCAAAGATGCGGATAGTAATGATGGTGCTAAAATCATCCTTGCCAAAAAGAAAAAAACTAATAATGATCATCAAGAGTGGAAGCTAGAGACATCTGATGATAGAGGGTATGTATTTATCGAAAGCAAAGGGGTTCTCAATGTACTTGATGTAAAGAATAAAAAATTGAAAGATGGCACAAAATTACAAAGTTACCATAAAAAGGTACGAGGTACAGAAAATCAAGAGTGGAAGATTTTTAGATAATATAATTTATCTATTGACATTATGTACTAGTTAGTCTATAATTGTTGATAAGATTAGAATAGGAGTATGCTTATGCATAAAAAATTAGAAGAGTTAATGGGTAGATTTGGCTCATTTACACACGACAATCCACTCAAGGTCATCTTGGTCTTGGTACTGCTTTTGGCTTTCCCCATCTCTCATGTCCCTCTTATTAAGATGGATACCTCGACAGAGGGGTTTATGCATGATGATGATCCTGTTTTGCTCACCTATAATAAGTTTCGTGATCAGTTTGGACGAGATGAGCGAGTGGTTTTGGCGATCAAGAGTGACAATATCTTCTCGTTAGAGTTTTTTGAAAATTTGAGATCTCTTCATAGAGATATCGAGACAAAAGTACCATTTGTAGAGGATGTAACCTCTCTCTATAATGTACGAAATACAAGGGGTGATGGAGATAAACTTATCACCGATGATCTCCTAGAACCATTTCCTACTACGGCTGAAGAGGTTGAGAGTATCAAACAGAGAGCCATGAGTTCTCACTTCTACAAAGATCTACTAATTAGTCAAGATGGCAAGATGACTACTATCTTGGTAGAGACTGATGCCTACTCTCACGAGGGGGAGAAAAAGGTATCTGATGAGGATGCATTTGATAGTGAATTTGGAGATGAAAATCCATCTGCTAATAGTAGCGAACCAAAAGCCTTTTTGACCGATGCTGAGAATGCTGAGCTGGTCAATGCTATATTGAAAATAGCAGATGAGTATCGAGCCAAAGGTTTAGAGATATTTGTAGCTGGTTCTCCATATGTCAACCATGACTTAAAGTCTCAAATGAAACATGATATGCAGAAATTTATGCGTATTACTTTTTTGATTATTCTAGTATTTCTGTTTGTGATATTTAGACGGGCTTCTGCTGTTTTTTATCCTCTACTTGTGATTATATTCTCTCTGCTTACTACAGTGGGGACAATGGCATGGGCAGGAGTGGCATTTAAGTTGCCTACTCAGATAGTTCCTTCTCTGCTACTCTCTGTCTCTGTGGGTGCTACTGTGCATGTACTTTCTATATTTTTTGATAGATTCAATAGTAGTGGAGATAAAAAAGAGGCTCTATCCTATACCCTAGGACACTCTGGACTAGCTATTGCTATGACCTCTATCACTACAGCTATTGGAGTTGGTTCATTTTCAGGTAGTGAAGTTGCTCCTATCTCAGATCTAGGTATATTTGCCTCTCTTGGAGTTATGGTCTCGCTTGTCTTGACACTGACACTTCTTCCTGCTCTTTTGGCGGTTACCAAACTTAAACCAAAGCCAAAAACAGAGGCTGGAAAGATAGATGAACTGATGAAGAAATTAGCAGTTGTCCCTATAAAATACACCAAAGCAGTACTTGTTTCAAGTCTGCTTTTTGTAGGTGTAGCCTTAGTTTTGGCAACGCAGGTTAAGCTCTCTCATAACCCTCTAAAGTGGTTTCAACCAGACAATATGACTCGTATATCTACAGAGATGATAGATGCAAAGATGAATGGTACGGTCACTATAGAAGTAGTCGTAGATACAGGCAAAGAGAACGGTTGGGTAGATCCTGATAGATTAGCTAGACTTAACGGATTCTCTACCAAGATGGAGGCTTATGTTGATGAGCATACTCATGTAGGAAAGGTGGTCTCTTTAGCCACAATTCTAAAAGAGACAAACCGTGCATTACATGAGAACAAAGAGGAATACTACACTATCCCAAAAGATGCAAATTTAGTCTCGCAAGAGCTTTTACTGTTTGAAAACTCAGGCTCAGATGATCTTGAAGATGTGGTAGATAGTCAGTTCTCAAAAGCTAGAATAACAATTAAATTACCTTGGATAGACTCCATATACTCAGCTAAAATACTAGGTTATGTAAAGGATCAAACTGCAATCACATTTAGAGGTGATAAGATAGAAGTAACAGGTATGACCCCTCTATTGAGTAATACCTTTTACAACTCTATTCACTCCTCAGTCAATAGCTATCTTATTGCATTTGTAGCTATTACCTTTATGATGATGTTAATCTTGGGATCAGTTCGTATTGGGCTTTTGAGTATGATTCCCAATCTAGCCCCTATTATTTTTGGACTATTAATTATGTATATTTCGGATCTTCCATTAGATATGTTTACGCTCCTTATTGGTTCTATAGCTATTGGTCTAGCTGTAGATGATACCATTCACTTTATGCACAACTTTAAAAGATACTACCTAGAGAGTGGAGACTCTGCTAAAGCTATCGAGCAGACATTTTATACTACAGGTAAAGCGATGTTGATAACAACACTAGTTTTATCACTAGGCTTCTTTGCATATCTCAGTGCCAACATGATCTCAGTACAAAACTTTGGACTATTGACAGGCTCAGTGATCATCTTTGCACTACTATCTGATCTACTACTTGCTCCTGCTTTGATGATAGTGGTGGCTAAGAGAGGGTGGATTAAGTAGCCATAAATTAAGATTTGATTCATACACAGAGTGTATAATCTGTAAAAAATTATAAACAGGATAGATAAATGAATACAAAAAAACTACTATTTCTACTAGGAGTAGGAGCAACTCTGCTAACTACACCAGCTATGGCAGATGATGCCAATGCACGAGCAATTATGGAAAAAGTCGATGCTAGAGATGAGGGAGATACACTAGAGCAGGATATGCTTATGGTATTGATAGATAAAAATGGAAAAGAGAGAACTAGAGATCTAAAATCGTATGCCAAAGATTTTGGTGAGGATAACCACAGAACTATGTTTTTCAAAAGCCCAAGTGATGTAAAAAATACAGCTTTTTTGACCTATGATTATGATGATAGTAGCAAAGATGATGATCAGTGGCTCTATCTTCCTGCACTCAAAAAAGTAAAAAGAATCCCATCTACAGACAAGAGTTCTAGCTTTATGGGGTCTGATTTTTCATATTTTGATATGACTGATCGTGACCTAGAGGATTACGACTTTAAGATAATCAAAGAGACAAAGGTAAGAGGTCATGATGCTTGGATGATCGAGTCAACTCCTCGAAATCAAGAGATTATTGATGAGTCAGGATATAAAAAGACTATTGCTATAGTTAGAAAAGATAACTATGTCGTGGTAAGAGCTATCAACTTTATGACAAATGGCAAAAAAAAGTATCTTGATCTAAAAAGAATTCATGAGCAAGATGGTATTTGGCTCATAGATGAGATGACTATGACCACCAAAAAAGGTAAAAGAACACTCCACAAGACTATATTGACCTTTGATAATGTAACGCTCAATGGCAAGATAGATGATGGTGTCTTTACTACTAGACGACTAGAAAAAGGACTCTAATATGCGAATGGCTTTAAGCTCACTTATTCTGATCTCTCTGCTTGGAGCAGAGAGTTTGGATGATGCATTAGATGGGTTTGACGATGAGCCTGTCACCAAAAAATCTAAATCTGTTCATGAAGAGATCCAAGATGATGTTATGGATGGATTTGATGATGAACCTACTCCAAAAAAAGTAAAATCTACTAAAAAATCGACTAAAGATGATGACGCAAAGAAGATTTTTGATAACAAAACTCTACACTGTGGTACAGAGAGTCCAAAAGAGGAGACCCAAGCCTATAGCCTAACAGGAAAACTAACAGAACAGACAGCCTACTCCTATAGTGGTGATGATCCTCATGATGAGTTCTCCTCTCTCAAAACTTCTCTCTTATTAGATTTTGAGTATAAGTTCAAAAATGGATTCAAATTTAAAACCAATGCCAAGGGTTATTACGATGCGATCTATGATATAAGAGGTAGTGAGAAATATAGTGATGATGAGCTTGATGAACTCAGAAGTGAAGTTGAACTCTTTGATGCTTATATAGAGGGGAGTCTAACTAACAAGCTAGATATGAGATTAGGACGGCAGGTAGTAGTCTGGGGACGTAGTGATACTATCCGTATAACAGATGTGATAAATCCACTAGATAACCGTCGTCCAGCAATGGTAGATATAGAGGATCTACGACTACCCGTAGCGATGGCAAAGCTTGACTATTTTGTAGGAGATTGGCGTGTGACTCCTATGGCAGTATTGGAGCAGAGATTTTCCAAGAATCCACCTTTTGGTTCAGCTTTCAATCCATCTCCTAGAGCCACACCTGATGACGAGAGTTACTCTGATGTAACACCTGCATTGAGTGTGGGAGGAGAGTTTTCTGGCTGGGATGTCAATTTCTATGCTACTCAGATGAGAGATGATGCAGGGTATATGAGCAAAGGAGAGATCCAACATGACAAGGTCACCATGCTTGGATCAGCTCTAAATATACTAAGTGGATCATGGTTACTCAAATCAGAACTAGCACACTTTGATGGTCTCAAATATACTTCAATCACAGACAAAGAGTTCAAACGAACTGATGCTCTACTAGGGTTAGAGTATAACGGTATCGCTGATACACTCATCTCCTATGATGTAGCACTTAGAGCAGTGCATGATTATGATGATAGGCTACAAGCAGAGCCTATGGGAGTAAAAGAGAGAGGCTATCAACACGCTTTTCGTGTTAGCTCAGACTTTATGAACGCCACTCTAAAAGCCAACTACCTTATATCTCTATTTGGATCGAAAATGGATGAGGGAGGATTCCAAAGAGCATGGGTCAAGTATGACATAGCCGATGGAATTTTTGCCAATGTAGGAGTAGTAGACTATATAGGTGGATCACAACGGTTTGATGCCATTCGAGATAACGATATGGCATTTATGGATGTGACTTATAGTTTTTAGGAAGCTCCGCTATTTATAGCGGGGTAGTTTATTGATGTTGCTCTAATTCTTATCTTACTTATGTTTAATCAAAAATATATTATAATTGTTAACATCTATTACAAAGGGGAACAGAGCCATGAGTATAGAGCCACAAAATTTTGAGGAGCGTCTAAGTAAATTAGAGAGCATTCACAAAAAAAATAAAATTAATCAAACAATACTTCCCTTGTTATTTATCTCAATTTTGATCTTTATGGGATTTTCTTATGCTTTTTTTAATGATAATATAGGTCATTTTGTAGAAGAAAAAATACTTCTTGAAGATAGAAATGGTTCAATTGTCACCTCTTTAAAACCTATTGAAACAAGAGAAGATAATGGAACTAAGATTTATCTAAGAGATAGTACTCCTATCTATTATAGTCTTTTTGCACTCTTAGCTTTTATCTTGATAGTTATCCCTTTTACCCATAGAAAATATAGTGATATTGAACATGAGGAATAAAAACCATGAAAGGGTTCTTTTATCTTTTTGGTTGCCTTTTAGAAAATCAAATTTTATTAATCTTATAGATAAAACAACTAAAGATAATTTGGTTAATAAAATTATTAACTTTGCTTTTGATTATCACCTACAAGTAGAAGAGTTTGATGTAAATTTGAATGATTCAGAGTATAATAGTATTTTTAAATTACAAGAGACAAAACAGCCAAGAGTTCAACGAGAGTATGTCAAAAAACATCTTGCTGGAGAAAAAGAGAGTATTCAGCTTACAGGGGATGTAAAAAGAGAAAAAAAAGAGAAACAAGATGATATAGAGACCTCTGATACATTGACGGAACATAGGTATAAATTGTCAAAAAAAGAGGAAGATGAAGAGGAAGATACAAAAGAGGATGAAGAAGAGAGGAAAAAAAAGAAAAAACGAAATTTAGATGTTAATTTCTCAAAGAGTGAAAAAAATAATATAAATCATCTTTGCCTTAGATTTAAATTTACAGATGACTCTATTAAAATATTTGATGAGTTCAAATTTTTTGAAGAAGATAAGGAAAAATTTAAGCCTGTCCTATTAAAAGATTTAGAGTTTAGATTGCTTATTGATGAGTATGGTTTTTATTTTATTGATACCGAGACATATGACGCAAACTTTTTTGAGATAGATTATAAGATGATACAGCTTTTTATCAAGATTTTTTTCTCTTGGGATAGTAATAGATTTTCTCTCTTGACAGTTGACCAAAAACATATTATTAAAGATGGATTGCTTTTTGAATATGATATAGATAATAAAGAGATTGATTTAGATAACAGAAAAAATAGTCATGATAAAATAGAAAATTTCTTTAAAAAAATAATGAGAGTTTATCATTATAAAAATTTTGAAAAACGAGAAAATTTTGATATTTTACCAAGTAAAGAGTTGGTTTATATTTTGGACAAAAGAAATGACAATGAGCTTCAACAGAAAACTTATAATATTCCTTTTTTGGAATACGCTTATGAATTAAATAAAAATCCTAGTAAGTTGATAGAGGATTGGATTTTAAATACAGACAAGCGTTTGACTCCTAATAAAATAAAATTTCTATATAAACTATTTCTACAAGACCAAATAGAAAAAAATGCCATGAGTGTTTTTTTAGAGGTCTCTACTTCTATTAACTATATAGGTCAGATAATCAATGAAATTAAAAAAGCAAGAGATAATCTACGAATACTTATCAATGATACCACTGAATCTGTAGACGATAGTGATATGGACTATCGTGAAGAAAAAGAGGAGCTAACAGAAGAGCAATTGGCTAGGTATATTGAGAAGATATTTTCAAAAATTCCAAATCTCAAAACAATTGATACTTTTTTGCAAGAGGCTTACTATATCAAAGTGGGAAACTATTCATTTGTGAGTTACATAGAAGATAGTGAAAACATAGCAACACTCTATCAATATATCAAGTGGAAAAACTTACTAGATAACATCCATAATACAGCTCTCTCATTAGAGACTATATTACAAGTATATCAAAATAGACAATCACTCGAAGAGTTAGAGGAGTTACGAAGAAACGAACTATCAACTAGCGACAAAAATGATGTTAGAAATATATCATATAGAGATAGACATAATATATTGCTAAGTAAAGGACAAGAGGATTTTATAATTGTATTTGGTTCTATCATAGCATTTTCTAGTTTTTATAAAGATATGTGGGAGTCTGTACATACAGAAATTTTTAATTTTACACAAAATGTTTTGTTGTCTAATGTTCTCTCTATTATCCCTGCAATAGTGATGTTATATATTCTGAAATTAACTTTACCCTCTATCTATAATATAGTTTTTCGTGGCAAAGATTCTATATATCCCAATTTTTTAGGTGTAAATACTATTGAACTTAGAAGCAAGAGAAAGCTAGATCTAGACTCGATAGAGCATGAAAAAGACCATGACTTTACAAAAAAAATAAACACAGTTATCAAGCATATAGAGGATAATATTCCTGAAGAGTATAGATATATTCTTCAAAAAGGAAGACGACGAATACTCTTTACACGAGCCAATCCTAGAAAAAGAGCGATTAAGATTAAATATATATTTGATGAAGATGGAGAGAATGAGTTTTTTGAGTTGAGAATTTTGAATATTAAAAAAAGAGAATTACATAATAAAAATTTGAAAATTAAGTTTTTTATTGTCTATAATTTTGTTTTAAAACTCAAAAAAGCAGAGAATGATAAAGAGTTTTTTGATATATATAATAACTCTGCAAAAGTCTATTTTAATATAGGAGTGGTTGGTTCTTTAAAAAAGAAAAAGACGATAGAGAAAGATGAAGACTTAATACGACAGAGATTTTATTATATTTTTTTAAAAAAATTTAATAAATCTTGATCATACTCATCTGTTTTTCAGAGAGGATGAATCAAGTGTGATATGGTTGATGTGACTTATAGCTTCTAAATCTATCTCATCTGATAATATCCATCAGGGTTGTAGATGAGGTAGCCGTCTACAGGGGAGAGATGTGGGAGATACATTACAGGTTTTCCACTCTTGTCAAGCTCTTCTTGAACAGCTCCACTATCTCTATCATCCTTTTTTTTACTTATAGCAAGGGGATCTTTTAGTATAGATGTCTCTTCAATCTCTTCAATTATATGATTGACCCATTTTATCTTTTGTGCATCTACTGCAAACTCTCTCCAGTTTCCTTTGGATGAGTTTTTATACATCTGCTCTTTGTACTCTTCTATCGTTATTCCCATCTTTTTTGCAATAGGTGTTGCAAAGTATTTCCACCATTTTTTGAGATCTTCATATTTCTCTTTTTGTTCTGTGAGGTTACTAAAACCAAATTGGAATGAGGCTGGTTGATGATGTAGAATAGTTGCGTGAGAGTATGCAAAAGATTTATCTGCAAGAGCTACAATAATCGCAGCCATAGAGGCAGCATAAGATTTTAGTACAACATAGATTGGGGCTTTACTACTCTCCATCGCCTTCAAAATTCTATATCCTGAAACGATAGATCCTCCACCTGAGCTATCGATAACAATAAAGATAGGTTTTTTATTATCTTTGTTATTATAGTAGTTGATCTGTGTAGTGATCATATTTGCCATATCTCTTAATATTACTCCATTGAGGTCAATTCGTCGATCTGAGATAATCAGTGTCTTATTGTCTTCACTGAGTGGGTTATCTAAATATATAGGTTTTTTGTCTATATAAGAGGCTCGTTCTTTTTGGATCTTTATCATAGATATTTTAGAATTCAACTCTGCCTCTTTGAACTCTAGTTGTAGTTTTTTCATACCTAATTGATGATCAAGTTTAGAGGCTTCTGCTTCTAGTAAGCTACTGTTATACTGTAGTTTCTCTAATTGTTCTTGCCTCTCTCTCTCTTTTTGATATCTCTCTTTTTGATATTGTACATTTTCTAACTCTATCTTTTCCGATAAAATCTCTTTTTCTAATTTTATTTTTTGCAACTCTGTTAATAGGTCTGCATGTTCTCTTTTAAAGTTCTCCTCTTGTAGAGTATTTTTCAAAGAGAGTTTTTTCTGCTCTATCTCCAAAGCCTCCGTCTCTGGGTCTACTATTTTAGAAGTAGATGTACTATTGGATTCTATGACTCCTGCCTGACTATAAAGCGTTCCTACAAGTAGTATTGTAATTGTGACTAGACTAAATCGATAATTCATATTTTTCCTTTAAGAGTTTGAAAAATTATAACAAAATATATGGCTTAGATGATATAAATCTGTTTTCTATTAGAAAATAATTTTATTGAGTAGGTTAATTACTTATTAATGAATTAATAATGAAAATTACTAGAAAAATAAGAATTTTTAGTAAATTAAAGAAATTTTTAATTATAAAAATGAACTTTGTTTACTTTTGTTTTTATAAAATAAATTTTAAATTTTAACTATTTGTAGCGATAGGTTACATAGTATTGAGCCTATGTTTAAATTTAACTTAACTTTTTATTTAATAGCGACTAAGTTATTTTATGTTATAATTTAACAATTAAAAACAAGGAGTCTCTTATGTACTATTTAAAAAATTTATTATTTTGTGTTTTTTTTGTATCCTCAACTTGGGGAACAGATTACTCTGTAGCAGATTCATCTAACTGGTCAGTATATGATAAATATCCAGCAGGAGCAACTATTTCTGTAGTATCTGATGGAGATGGTTCTTTTATTAAACTAAAAGGAGATGGATCAAAAAATGGATATGTTATTGGACATTGGAGGAGTTCCAAAGGATGGAATGATACAGATCATAAATCTATAGAGTGGAGAATGCAGAGTAGTGATAATTTTGTAGTATATATTAGCGTCAATACTCAAAAAGGAGCTAGATACCTATATTACTCTTCCAAAGATAGTAGCTTAGGAATTTCAAGCAATGGAAAATATATTCATCATGGATTGGGTACTAGTGCCAAAAGTTCAGATTGGAAAACTTTTACTAGAGATTTAGAGGCTGATCTAAAAGAGTATGAGAGTGACAATGAACTTCTTGCTATCAATGGATTTTTGATAAGAGGAGATGTTCTTGTCTCAACTATTAGAACTCTTGACAAGCCTAAAGTGGATGCCAATGTCTATGAGGATGCCGAAAATGGTGATACTGTAGGCTGGAGAGTATATGATAACACACCCTCAGATGCAGAGATATCTAATGTCTATGACACTGAACGAGAGAGTAATGTAATTGAACTTAGTGGAGATGGCAGACGAAATGCCTATGTATTAGGTCACTGGAATAGTGCCAAAGGGTGGAATAATAGGGAAAGTCAAACTATTGAATGGAGTATGAAAAGTGGTGATGAGTTTGTAGTATATATCAGTATTGAAACAACAGATGGTAATAAATATATATACTACTATCCAAAAAATGAGTCTGTTTTTGGACACTCTAATAATAATAAATATTTCCATCGAGGATTAGGTGAAGATGCCAATGATGGAACATGGCGAACATTTAAACGAAATTTATCACAAGATTTAGAGTTTTTAAGTAGTTATTCTAACATAAAGATTCTTGCTGTTAATGGATTTTTAATTCGAGGTGATGCAAGAGTAGATGATATTAAGTTGAGTGATCCATTTTTAGACTCTTTTAAAAATGGTGGTAGTGGTCCTGTCTCTTCAATTGAAAATTTAGTTTTAAATGATAAAAAACAGGTTTATACAGTGCTTCCTTATATAGAGAGTGTTGAGTATAATAAAAAATATAATGGTATCTCAGTAACAGATATTAATGATCCTGAAAACCCAAAAGTTATTGCTAATCTAAATGATTATAGAGGTTTGACCTCTCCACATGGATATATAAGTAGACTAGAGAATACAGATTTAATGCTTCTCTTTAGTACTGTTGGTTATCAAGATATAGATTATAATCTAGTCTATCTTGATTCTCAAAATAATTTATCTGTAGTACTACATCGTTTCTCTGTTGATGATAGTTGGTATATAACGGATATATACACTATAGATAATGGTAACAAGCTCTATATTGAATCCAAGAGAATGGATTGGGATTTAGATAAGTGGGAAACCGTTAAGGATACCTATGATATTAGCAACCTTCCATCTATTAATTTGATTGATACTCAGATCGAGTAAATACTTTTAGGATAGAGAGAAATATCTCTATCCTAGACTCTCCTTTATCCTCTTTGCAATTTTCTCATCTTTTGTGTCTAAAACTACTTTTTTTCTCCTAATTTTTTACTCTTTATATCTGGTCTAAATAGAATTATTTTATAAAATAACTAGCCATAAGTTATAGCTATAATAGTTTAAAACATATGAAATTAAGTTAAAAATAGACAAAATTTGATAGAATTATTATAAAAAGTTTAAAGGATGAAATTATGTTAAAACATAAAGCTTTGTATCAGATAGCGTTTCTATCCGTTATGTTAAATGCTGATGCTATAGATGTTTCAGAGAATAACGTAAGTGCTAAATCAGTAAAAAATAGTGACATTATTAAGTTTGCCATAAATATAGGAGCGAAAACAGACTATTGGGATGCAGGGTTACAAGGAAATGTATTAGATTATGACACAGAGGGGATACTTTTAGGTGTTGGAAAATTGAAAGTAAAAATTTATGATTCTGATGTTTTTACTATTGAAAGATATAGAACACTCGACTCTTCTGATAGTCAGGATGATCTATTGGCTCAATATCAAAGTGATAAAAAACAGGAATCAACTATTGATGGTATGAAAATATCATTGGGACTTATGAAAATAATTAATTATCTATTTAAACAAGAGTGGTTGGAGGGTTTAAACTATAACTATAATACAAGAAATTTTATTGGTTCTGCAACACTTCTTCAAAATAGTGTCTATTGGTTTGGGAAAACTGATAACGGTATATTGGGTGAAGATTTTGTCATATTGGAAAAAGGAAATGATTTATCATTTAAAACAAAATTTACTAGTCATCGACTCTCTTATAGATTTGATAGTATTTTCGAAAAATCAAAAGGACCTTATTTTTCTGTAGGAGTTTTTGATCAAGAGTGGTCAAAGCCGACATTTGTTGGAGATGTAGGTCTTAATGGTGAACTACCTGTTATATTTGATTCAAACTACTATTCAAAAGGAGTAAGTGGTTCTGTTGGTTCACAAGATAAGCACTATGATATAAAGGCTTATTTTGATTATGGTCTAGATAATGAGATGAAGATTATACAACAGGGTGGTAATTATGCCGACTACAATAACGATGTCGATATGTATACCTTGGGATTCAAAGCAGACTATAGATTTGTGGATGTCTATACCAATAGTATCTTTGCTACAGATATTATTATTGGTGCAGGGATGCAATACAATCAGATAACACAAGATGGGGATGTCGCATTGGATGCAGAGACTCTTTATGGGGTAAATACAGCCATTGAGATAATTTTCTAGAGAATAAAACAGCAAAATCAAAAATAAATATAAAGGATAAGTGATGAAAAGAAATATTAAGTACAGTTTAATTATGTTGATGGGACTCTTGTTTATAGGTTGTGGTGGAGGAGACAGTTCAAAAGGAACTACATCCTCTTTTACTGCTACAGATAATGCACCCAAAATTACCTCAGAGAAGAGTTATAAAGTACAGGAGGGAGATATTTATGTTGGAAAAATAGAAGCTACAGATCAAAATAGTGTAACCTATTTTCTTAAAGGAGAAGATAAAAAATACTTTATGATTGATGGGTATTCAGGTGAAATAACTTTTATTGAGAGACCCTCTTTTAAAAATAAAAGTATTTATAATATTATAGGTGTTGCTAGGGATGTTTTGGGTAATGAACGAGAGCAGGATATTACAATAACTATAGAAGAGATAAATGATGATCAAAAAGATACCATAGCACCAGTTTTCAAAACCGATAGTCAGCTTGTAATTAATAAAAACAAAACGAATCAAACAAGGATAGTTGCCTCAGATACGAGTGAAGTGGTCTATACTATAAGTGGTAAAAATTTAGATGATTTTTATTTTGATTCATCAACAGGTATATTGAGAGCTAGAGATTTGACTAAAGTATCTTATACCTTTAAAGTTGTAGCAAAAGATAGTGCAGGTAATAGTACTTCTCAAATAATAAATATACAAGTGGAGAATCAAAAACCTTCTACTCCATCGCCAAGTGATGAGAGTAGAGATACTACAAGTCCTGTCTTTAGCTCTCCAAATTCTGTTGTTGTAGCTCTCTCTACACAGTTAGACTACTCTATGGCTCCAAGTGTTCTAAATATTTCTGCTACTGATGAATCTTTTGTTCGTTATTATATGAGTGGAACAGATAGTAACTCTTTCTATATTGCTGATAATCAATTATATTTTGCACCCAATGCAATACCTCTTCAGAAATCTACTTATTCAGTTACTCTGTTTGCTACAGATGATTTTGGTAATCAAAGTTCTCAAGATGTGACTATTAGTATCAATGATGATGTAGGAGATAGTACTCCTCCTCAATTTTTATCTTCAGCTTCATCAACTGTTCCTGTATCTGAACAGTCTGATTATACTACTGCCCCAGAGGTTTTATTCTATCAAACAGATAAAGATGCTGGATTCTCCTTGGAGGGAGCCGATTCAAATAGTTTTTACCTCTATACTGATGAGACTAATCGTGCAGGAGGAATATACTTTACATATGAGGCTATTCCTTTACAAAAAACAAGTTACTCTTTTATATTGGTTGCTGTAGATAATACAGGAAATATCAGTAGACAAAATATAACTATTAATATAGATGGTGATATTACTGTAGATCCTACTCCATCACCTGCTCCTAGTCCCGATGAGCCTAATCCTGATGATATTCTGATTGGTGCTTTTATGACGGAGTGGGTTACAGGAGCATATGAGAACGATGTTGATATGAGCGAAAATTTATTTATACCATATGCAGAGAGACTATCTGTACATATTGAGGGACAAGTAGAACAAGATTATGACTTCGTCTTAATATATGATTCTGAAGGTAACCTTGTAACAACTCTTAGTGGAGTTATCAATGAGACATTAGTTGTAGATGGTAATGAGATTAAAGCTAGATTGATAAGTGATAGTACAGAAACAGATATTGGAGTAAAGGTTGATATAACATCAATCTCAACAGATACCCCACCTGATACACCACCAACTACAAATGATGATCAAGTAACCAAATGGATTACGGGAGAATATGATAATAATGTTGATATGGTAGAAAAATTATACTTACCAAGTGCAGAAGATCTATCTGTTCACATTGTTGGAGAGACAGAAGAAAATTATGACTTTATATTAATATATAATTCAGAGAATCAGCTTGTAGCAAGTTTTAGTGGAAATATAGATGAAACTATCAATGTAGATGGTTCTGAAATTTATGCTAAACTAATAAGTGATGGTAGTCAAACAGCAAGTGGAGTTACTGTTGAGATCTCGGCAACTACAGGTGTTCCTGCATTAACAAGTGTAGATATAAGTGGTTATTGGGTAGATGAATATGGAGATGTATTGTTTCAATTTAAAGATAATAATATTTGGGAGACAAAAACATATGATTCAGAACAAAATTGTTATACTCTAGAGGAGATAGAGTATGCTCGAATTGGTTTAAATAGAATAAAAGATACTTTTAGTGATGGTTCAAGTTATACTTTTGATATTTTACGAAATGGTTCTGTTCTTAATCTTGATGGGATAATGAATTTTAATGAAATTACTTCTGATCAATTTAATAGTGTCCCTATTTGCGAATAGATTCTTGTTCTATTAAAGTTAGTTGAGGTGTAAAATACACCTCTCTATCTCAAACTCTCCTTAATCATCTCTGCAACCTTCTCAGCTTTTGTGCCTAAAACCACTTGAATAGTATTTTCACTAGGTTTGATAACCCCTTTTGCTCCAAGTTTGATAAACGCCTCATCGCTCAACTCTTTTGATGATTTGACCTCCATACGAAGTCTTGTGATACATGCATCGGTTGAGAGAATATTATCTGCTCCTCCTAGAGCTTCTATAAAGGCTAGAGCTTCATCATTTTGCTCTCCTGATTTTTCGCTCGTCTCTTCACCTAACGGGATGGTGATTTTGAAGATCTTGATGGTGTAGTATGAGAGTATAAAGTATATAAACCCAAATACTGCTCCTAGTGGTAGGATAAGTAGAGGATTAGTTGCTAGTTTGTAGTTTATCACATAATCTATAAATCCAGCAGAAAATCCATATCCGTGGTGTATATCCATGAGGTGTGCCGTAGCTAGAGCCAAGCCTGTTAGGATAGCATGGAGCAAAAAGAGCAGGGGAGCGACAAATAGAAATAGAAACTCTAACGGCTCTGTAATCCCTGTAAGAAATGAGGTAAATGCCACACCTGCAAGGATTGCACCTGCTCTTTTTCTCTGCTCTTTTGGGGTGGTGAGATAGATCGCAAATGCCATAGATGGTAGACCAAACATCATCACAACATAAAATCCTGACATATATATACCAGCTGTAGGATCACCCGCAAAGAATCGGTGTAGGTCACCATTGGCAACTACTGTAGCTCCCTCTTTGATATACTCATAATCTCCAAGCTGAAAGAGAATCACAGAGTTTAAGATATGATGAAGTCCTAGAGGGATAAGCATCCTATTGAGTGTCCCATAGAGAAAAGTCCCTACTTCATCTAGGCTGATAATCGCATGAGAAAAGGCATCAATTGCACTCTGAGCATAGTGCCAAAACTCTCCTGCTAAGACACCTACCAAAATAGAAGCTAGAGCAGTAACAATAGGTACAAACCGTTTTCCTCCAAAAAAACCTAGAAATTCAGGTGGCTTGATAGTGTGGAAACGGTTGTATAGTACTCCTGATAGTAGACCGATAATTATACCTATAAAGACCCCCATATTTAGATTAGGGTCGATCTGTAGATAG
>Ga0256827_10000729_pt1 | contig 20721 bp, 10 predicted proteins | sample CV84metaG_FD_185977 | JGI IMG/M metagenome (GOLD analysis project Ga0256827, IMG submission 185977) | Hydrothermal vent microbial communities from East Pacific Rise, Pacific Ocean - CV84 | ecosystem: Environmental > Aquatic > Marine > Hydrothermal vents | place: Pacific Ocean: East Pacific Rise... | reverse complement strand
GTAGTTGTAGTAAGTGTTTGGACAATAGTACCTCCAGCATCATGTAGTGTCACATCAATAGAACCAGTATAGTTAATATCTTCAATTTCTTGAATACCATTAAGGTTTTGATCAAGCCAAATTCTATCTCCTATACTTGCCAGTTGATACATTCCCATATCCCATGTATATTGATTAATACCTGATACTAAGTCAAAATTATCTGTTTGCGTACCTGTTACATCAGAATCATTATTATCATCTCCACCTTGATCTGTTGGGCTTACAACATAACCATTTGGTATCGTAAATTCAACATGATAATTCCCCGGTCTTACATTGTTGCTAATATTATAATCACCATTAGTCGTTGTAACGGTGTACGTATTTGTTGGATCATTATTATCAATCAGTGTTACATTTATCTCACCGTTATAATTTAGTTCTCCTATATCTTGAATACCATTAGCATTAGTATCTACCCAAATACGGTCTCCCACTTCTACAGGAATATAGATACCAGCATCCGTATTATTGTTATCTTCCCCTGAAACAAGTGTAACAGTATCCGAACGATTGCTTGTTGTATTAAAATCAGAATCATTTGTATCAAGACCTTGATTATATTGTGTCAAGACATACCCTGTTGGTAAATTAGCTATTTCTATACAGTAATTTCCAGGACGTAAACTATCAAAATGATAGAATCCACCACCTGAAGTTTGTTGTGTTGCAATGGCAGAACCATTACAATCTTGGAAGACTTGTACCGTTACGTTATCCTCACCCACTTCTCCAATATCTTGTATACCATTACCATTACTATCTATCCATACCCTATTACCAATCGCAGCATTCTGATAGAGTCCGGCATCAAGTGTAAGATTTTGTTCTCCTGAGAACATCATAGGTGTTGGAGCAACACCTTGACCAATACTGTTTGCATCTGAATCTAAATCATCTGTAGTTGCTGGGTTGTTTTGTGTGGTAAAGAAGTAGCTTGTATTTGGTGCCGTAAATTGCACACTGTACGTATGATTTGGTTTTAAATCATATGTACCATCAAAAAGGTAGGCACCACTTCCATCTGTTGTGTCTGTTATCGCTGTTACATTTCCATCTATAAGTAGAGTCACTGTCACACCTGAAATACCTGACTCACCACCATCTTGAATTCCATCAGCATTGCTATCCAACCATACATAATCACCTATAATCACCGGCTCATATACCCCTGCATCAAGTGTGATATTTGATTCTTGAGAAAACATCACAGGCGTAGAAGCTGTTAATCCAGTAGTAACATTGGCATCTGAATCTTTATCATCTGTACCAATATTAGCTTGTGTAAATCGATAATCATTTCCTCCACCATTTAATGCCGCTAAATCAAAATGTACAGAATATGTATGTCCTGGAGCTAAACCAGTAAACAGATAATCACCATTTACACCTGTCGTCAATGTTGTACCTGTAACTGCTCCATCTTGATACAGTTCTACTACTACACCAGAAAGGTTTTGCTCTCCATTCTCTTGAATACCATTATAATTTTTATCTATCCATACTCTATCACCTATCTCTACTGGCACATAAAATCCTGCATCTACACTTCTGTTATCATCTCCAGAGTTTAAAGTGTAATTTCCTGTTTTACCTGTACCTACATCGGCATCAGAATCATTGGTATCATCACCACCTTGGTCTTGAGGGGTAAAGACATATCCACCTGCTGGTGGCGTAAAGGTTACATAATATATATCAGGTTTTAAGTTATCAAACAGATATGCACCATTTGCATCTGTTGTTGTTTGCAAAGCTGTACCATTTAAATCTGTAGTAACAGCTGTTCCATCAGAAAGGAATAAAGCTACTCCAACATTAGATAAATTATTTTCTCCATTCTCCTGAATACCACTACCATTAATATCATGCCACGTACGATCACCAATACTTACCGGAATATAGATACCTGCATCCGTATCATTATTGTCATCATTAGATTTCAATATAACTGTATCTGAACGTCCTGTACTAATATTGACATCAGAGTCTTTTGTATTATCACCACCTACACTTTTTTGGGTAAAGACATACCCTGCTGGTAGATTTGAAAATACAACATAGTAAGAACCTGGTCTTAGATTATCAAAATGATAAAGACCATTACTATCTGTTGTATTGGTATCTAGTGGAACATTAGCTGCATTATAAAGTTCAACCGTTACATTACTTTCTCCCACTTCTCCAGCATCTTGAATACCATTACCATTTTTATCTATCCATACTTTATTCCCCAAGGAAGCTTCTCTATAAAAACCAGCATCCAACGTAAGATTTTGTTCTCCGGAGAACATTGTTGCTGTTCCTTGAATCGTTTGATTAACCATATAAATATCAGAATCTTTATCATCTGTACCTATGTCTGGGTATGTAATAAGGAATGGTCTGTTAGCAGAGGATGGTTGTGAAAACTGTACACTATAGTTATGATCTGGCTTCAAATCATAGCTTGCATCAAAAAGATATTTTCCATTAGCATCTGTGGTATCCGTAATAGCCGTGACATTCCCATCTATCACAAGGGTGACTGTCACACCTAATATAGCAGGTTCTCCAGAATTTTGAATACCATCTGCATTGGTATCTTCCCATACATAATCACCAATGATTACCGGCGTATAGACACCTGCATCAAATGTAAGATTGACATCATCTGAAAGAGCAATAGGTGTTTGAGCAGAAACATTACCAGATGCATCTGCATCTGAATCTTTCTCATCTGTCGTCCCATTTACATCTTGTAGTGTAAATCTATAATTATTTGAAGCTGGTAATGAACTAAGAATAAAACGTACACTATATTGTGGTCCAGGAGCTAGCCCCGTGAAAAGATAACCATTTGCATTTGTGACATCTGTTGTTCCTGTTGCCACACCATCTGCAAGTAGTTCAATGGTCATCCCTGTAATATTTTGCTCTCCATTATCTTGGATACCATTATAATTTCTATCTTCCCAGACTCTATCTCCTATGGTAAGAGGAATGTAAAACCCTACATCTACAGATGTATTATCTTCACCTGAAGTGAGTACATAATCTGTTGTTATTCCAGATGAAGCTCCTGCATTATTCGCATCTGAATCATTGTTATCATTTGTTTTATTTTGTTGTGTAATAACATACTGCGTTCCACCTTGAGCAGTAAATCTTAAACAATACGTATCTGGTTTTAAATTATCGAAGAGATATGCACCAAAACCATTTGTAGTTTGATTATTTTCAAATGCTACACTATTATTTTGATCTTGAATAATTAAAGCAGAACATCCTGCATTCATTAACTCTACAGTTACATTTGAAAGTGCTGGTTCGATACCATCTTGTATACCATTTCCATTTACATCATGCCAAACATAATCTCCAATACTTACAGGGATATAAATACCTGCATCCAATCCACGATAAACAGAATAATTACCAACATTTGTACTAGACAATAATGTTCTATATTCAGACTTTCCAGTATTACGGTTTGCATCTGAATCTAAATTATTATTACCTGTATCTCGTGTTGTAAATACATACTCAGATGAAGGTAAACTTGTTTTATCAAAAACAACATAGTATCTGCCAGGTATTAAATCATTAAATATATAATTTCCATTCCCATCTGTTATATTAGTATCTTGTGCTGTAGAATTACCTTCTCTATAAAGCGTAACAGTTACTCCAGGAACATTTGCTTCACCTGGAGTTTGTCGCCCATTACCATTTTCATCTATCCACACTCTATCGCCAAGACCAACTAATGTGTAGAGCCCGGCATCTATAGTTAAATTATTATCTCCATAATTAACAGTAAAATAGTCCGTTGTTGCAGAAGCATTAATATCTGAATCAATTGAGGTATTACTCCCACTAAATTGAGGACTCACGTGAAAATTAGTTCCTGTAATATTAAATTCTACACGGTAGTCAGCAGAGTGGTTAATATCAAAACCATACTCACCATTGGCATCGGTAGTAGTTGTCTGAACAATATTTCCAAGTGTATCAATAAGATATACAGGGATATTTGGTACATTTCTATTTACTTCATTTCCATCTTGTATCCCATCAGCATCTCTATCTAACCATACTCTATCACCTATATGTGCAGGCTTTAAAACATTTACTGATGCATTGGACTCATTGTTACTAATATTTTGGTCTGGCCCAGATGTACTCACATTAGCTGTATTAATTACAGGTGCCGCTCCAGGATATGATATAAAACGGACAGGTACCGTAATATTGACTTCATTTAGTTGTGTATTATCTTGGTATTTACTATGCATGGTCCCATCTGCTTGGTCAACATTACAAGTAAAACTTGTATCATTTGCATCACCTAAACAGATACCTAAGTGAGAGGCATTCCCATCAACAGTTGTTGTTGTTGGTGACCCCGCCAATTCCATATTAGCAGGAAGACTATCTGTGATAGTTGTATTTGGACTGTACCCTGGACCATTGTTTGTCACTACTAAAGTATAGGTAAAGTTCTCACCTACCTCAACAGGAGATTTTGAAACAGTTTTCACAATTTTAGGATCAGTATAGATACGTACGGTTGTTCGTTCATCCTCTACGTTATTACCAAGTAGTACTTCTGTTTCACGTGAAGTCACATTGATTTCATCTCTATACACATCACCAGAAATATAATTAGGTGCATCTTCTATATGAAATACTATATACCTTATATAACTTGAGCCTGCTGCTAATACCGCAAGACTACAGTCTATCGTAGGTGCTGAGATATCAGGCGTAAAAGGATTTGTCGTGGGCGCAGTACAAAGAGAAGTGCCATCATCTGTACCATTTGAGTTACTTGTATCTCTTACAAAAGTTAAGTTCTGATTTACATCAGGAGAGACACTAACAACTCTATCTACAAAACGTATCTCTGTTGCTAAAGATGGACCATGGTTTTGTATCTCTACTTTATATACAATGAGATTAGAGGCATTATTATCTGGATCAAAAGAAACAGGTTCATGGAAATCTACAGATTCACTTTTTTCAATAGCTAAATCCACTTGACCTTCAGTCACTTGTAAACTTGCATTTTTTGCATTATTAGAAAGATTTGAGTCTGGAGTTAACATCGTCACTGTTGCCGTATTGTTAATATCCCAACTTGCAGGTGCAGGAATTAAATGATTTGGACGTATAATCATTGTGACCGCTTCTGTCGTATTAGATGTTATATTTCCTAAACTACAATTTAATGTGGCAGTGCCTGCATTATATGCACATGAACCACCAAAAGCTGTAGTAGAAGCCGAAATAAAGGTAAATTCTTCACCCACAAAAATATCTGTCATATTAACATCTACTGCTGTTGAAGGACCATTATTTCGTACTTGTATTGTGTATGTTGCTTCTGTTCCAGCTATAACAGGATTCGGAGTAACTAGTTTACTAACAAGTTCAATATCTGCTATCGGGTCAACTGTAACAGCAACACTATCAACGTTGTTTGTTCTATTCGTATCTCCAGTAATTAAAGAATAAGCACTGGCCGTATTGGTTAAAGTACCATCTACCATTGGTCTTGCAACGGTAATTGTGACATTGACTTCATCATTGACTGCTATATCTAACAAATCACATACGACAAGTGCATCATTGACAGTACAAGAACCTTGATCAGGAACTGCTGTAATCGTTGTTTCAGGTCTACCATTAAGCGCACTTGTCCATTGAGGTATAGTATCTCGTAACTCAACACTTTGTCCAATATCTGTTCCAATATTTGACACATTAATGATATATGAAAAACTAGTTTCATTTACATCTATAAGCGTATCATTTGTGGTTTTAATGACACGTATATCTGTGACCCCTGTACTTGTATTGATATCCCCTGTACCTGAAGCATTTGCATACTGACAGTTATTGGTCGTATTTGTATCTCCAGCTAAAGGTTCTGTAGTTCCATTAGATCCACCTGTACAAGCTTGATTGGTAATAGTCCCGTTACTTTCCGCTTTTGTAATGATGCTTAATATTGGTGCATCTGCACCATTAGCTAAAGTATTTGCATATGTACAAGAAACTTCTTGAGGTGAAGTCAAATTACAATCCCAGCCTGTTCCAGAGAATCCTACATAACTCTCCGAATTAGGAAGTAAATCACTTACCTCTACTGGTGTTGCAGGTCTTGGACCATTATTATGTACATTGATAAGAGAAGTCATATTTTGCCCCACTGCCACAGGACTAGGACCTTTAGATTTAGTCAAACGTAAATCTGCTTCATCAGGGTTTACGGTATACGTCACTGTATCCGTATTGTTAGTAGTGATTGCATCTACAGTTGTAGTATCAACAATCGCTGAATTCTGATGTGATACTGCACCAAGGACAGGTTGTGTTTGGGCAATAACAGTAATCGTTTCAGTCACACCTGCTGGCATAGATGGGTTATCTCTAGTACAAAAAATGGTTTGGGTATTATCAAAAGAACATGTCCACCCTGGAGCACTTGCACTTACATTTGAATAATTTGAAGGTAAAATATCTGTCACGTTCACATCATCCGCAGGATGTGGACCATTGTTGGTTACATCTAAAGTAAATGTTACATTTTGTTCAGATATAACAGGAAAGGTTAGCACAGCCTTATTGATACTCATATCCGTACCTAGAGTGACATTAAGATCATCAGTATCCGTATTATTGCTTGGTGCAATTTCTAAGGTATCGGAGGTAACAGTTGCAGCATTGGTGACACCGCCTAATGTTGTACCTACAACTTGCACTCTAAAATGAAATATACTCGTAACGTTCACATCAACATCAGGACCTGAACATGTTACAACTTGCCCTGCATTGGTACATGACCACTCTGCATCATTATCTAGTGAAGGGATAGCATTATCGGCAATAAAAACGAGTTCTGGAGGAAGTGTATCTTTTAGTACAACATTCACAGCACTATGAGGACCATGATTAGTTACATTCATTTCATAAGTAACTATCCCTCCTGCTATAACTGAGCTTGGACTAGATGTTTTCGTAAGATTTAAATCTACACCCTCAACAACTGTGGTTTTTACTATTTCACTGTCGTTTGATGTTTGAGTTTCATCATCACTTGTTACTGTAGCTGTAGAAGTAAATACTGTTGGAATCGCTACAAAAGGCGCGCGCAAGGTAATATTAATATCATAAGATGTCGAACCAGGGAATGAATTAGAGGTACATCGTACTTGATCTCCAGGTAAACCTTGACTGGGTTGATTTCCTTCTTGTACACATATACCATTAGGTACAGGCGTGTTGACAGAAATAAATTCAAATCCATCAGGAATACTTACATTTAATTCAGGATTAATCGCATCTACCGGAACATTATTTTGAAAGGTCACGATATAGTCTATAAGCCCACCAGAAGGAACAGGGTCACGGCTATCAGTAAAAGTTACCGGTTGCATATCTGCAGCAAAAAGGTTGCCCGTTAGAAAAAGTGTAAATAATAGTGAACCCACTATAAATTTTGTAAAATACTGTGTTAAAATAATCATCTTCATTAAATTCTTCCTAGATACATTAGTTATTAACTCTAATAGTATCTAAAAAATGTCATAAACATGAAAAAAATGTCATTTTAATAAAAAATACTATATTTTATTGCAATAAGAATTTATACCCTAAACCATACACACTAGAAATACATTTTCCAGGTAATTTTTTACGTAATTTAAAGATAAGGTTACGAATATTCTTCTCATTCATATCAATATTTTTACTATAAAAATCTTCTAAAATCATTTCATTTGTACAAATATACTCTTTATTACGTAACATACATTGCAATAATACTAACTCATGTTTTGTCAAAGATACTACATGATCATTATGTACCAATACCATTGTTTTTGTGTTCCAAGTATATCCTTCACTCAAATTTAATATAGACATATCTGATAAATTGTCTCTCTTATGCTTATTAATTTTTTTACTCTCTTCATATAATATATCACATAAATCATCATGATTAATAGGTTTTGCGAGAAACTTAGATATACCAATATTAATTAATTCAACTAAATATTCACTATCTGAATGAGCGGAGAGAATAATAATAGCTTGATTTTCATTGTATTCACGTATTTTTTTACTTAGTTGTATACCATCCATCACAGGCATCTGAATATCAGAGATAACTAAATCAAAAGGATTACCCTCCTGTAATGCTTGCTCGTATAAAAATAGTGCTTTTTGACCTTCTTCAGCAACAGATACTGTTTTACATATACTTTCTAATACTTCTCCCATTTCTAAACGTAATGGTTCAAAATCTTCAACTAAAAGAACAGATAATGTTTTCATTTCATTAAATAATATTTTATAATCTACCACTATTTATCTAAGCCTTTACTCTGTAGCTAACATATAGCCCATTTTACTATGTGAAATAATAGGTAAGTCAGGCAGTAATTTACGAAGAGAATAAATTAAAGTACGTAATGCAGAATCTGCAATATCATCATCTTCCCAGATTCGATTAACCAATACATCATAATGTACAATATGATTAATATTTTTTACTAAAACATCTAATAATTCAATTTGCTTTTTGTTTAATTTAACCTCTGTTTGATTATCATACAGTTTAGATAACTTCTGTGAATATTTATACTTTTCATTAATAATAATATCATTTAAATCTATATCTGTTTTATTTTTACTATCATATGTTTTACTATGTGTCAAATAACGTTTATATGCTATTTGTAGTGTAACGGCAATATCCTTACTTGAAAAAGGTTTTCCTATAAACCCATAAGGAGCTAATTCTAAAATCTCTTCCAATGTATCATCATCGTTATGTGCAGTTATAAATACGATTGGTAATGTTTTTTCTCTTAAGATATGTCTTGCTAACTGAATACCATCCATCGCACCTTTGATATTGATATCTAACAATAATAAATCACACTTGATTTCTTTTAAAGCTTCTATCGTCTCTAATCCATTGTCAAAACATCCTGTGACATTGACATCAAACTGTTTAAAGATATCTTGTAAATAACGTTGTGTAATAACTTCATCTTCAACAATAACAATATTTGGAGGTAAAATCATTAGTTATACTCCTCTAAATTAAAATATATTTTAATAAGTGTACCTTCACTCTTCTTAATACTTAGGCTACTATTAAGAAGAGTAGATGTCAAGTCCTTAATAAGTGTCATCCCTAGTGACTGATATGTTTTAGATGAATCAAACCCTTTTCCATTGTCATGTATAATAAAAACACAACGTGCACCTATATGCTTAAAGGCAATATTAATCTCACCCTGATGTTCATCATTAAAGGCATGTTCGATTGCATTAGTCACTGCTTCATTAAAGATAAGCCCTATATTCATAGCAATTTTCATATCTACCATGATAGGATCTATATTTGTAGTTATATGATGTTCGGTATATTTTCTTAAACTATTAGCTATCTCTTCAAGATAATCTTTTATATTCACATCTTCATACGATTGATTTGTATAGAGATTTTTATGCATTAAACTCATTGCTTTTAATCTATCCACATGCGTTTCAAACATCTTTTTATATTTTGGATCATCTATCTTAAATGATTGCGTCTCTAATAATCCCATAATAACTTGCATATTATTTTTTGTACGATGATGTACTTCTTTAAAAAGCATTTGATTTTCTTCTAAAGCAACTGCTAACCTATTTTCGTAAGAACTTCTCTCACTTTCAATAATATAGAGCATATATGAAACTACTAAATAACCCAATAGTATTTGAGAAAGTAATTCCCATTCATACACAAATTTCACACCTGTAACAAAAGAAGCAAAAGGTATTAAAAGTAAAATAATAAACATATTGGTACTCCAACGAATTCCATTATTTACACCTAAAAAGAAAAAAACAAATATTGGTAAAGATGCCAACCAAAACAGGGAAAGTTCTGGATCCTTATCTGGTACAACAAAAGAGACAGCTAAAGAAAATGTTAAAGCAGCCAGTATGATGTAGGAAGCTTGTCTAATATTAACATAATATGGGAAAATTAAATAAGTGATTACAAGAATAAAAACAATAATTAACTCAATAGCCAACATCACATAGTAACCTTGAGTAAAATTTTCATATGCATAAAGTAAAATAATAAATGAACCAGTTAACACAAATAGGTTTACCATGGTAGCCCGAAGTCTCTCACGACTTTTAGGAGAAAAATGTTTACCTTTTAAAATTTCTGATTCAAAAAAATTCACTCATATTCTCCTAATATAAAATATTATCTAAAGTATATAATCCTCACGATTAGCCTATGCTGATATATTATTTTTTCAAATAACTCATTGCAGTACTTATAATGTCATCATCATCTTTGGAATTAGATTTAAGTACTACTCGCTCTAAACCAACTTCTCTAAACTCTATAAATACCTTTTCTCCATAAGAAGAGACCTTAAAAATACCTTTTTCACGTGCCAATACTTTCATCACTATCACATCTATAAACTGTCTGGTAATCGTATCTAATTTACCAAACCTATCTGCTATCTCTGACTCTATCTCATAGACTTCCCCTGTAGATTCACAAAGAGAAAGTCTACGATACAGCTCTAACCTTAGTCTATCTTCTTCTATAAGTTCTTCATTGAGGTATGCATCAATGGAAAGTTTCATATCAATGTTATGTGCTACTTCTTTATCTTGTCCTGAAAGTTCTTTTATAGCATCTTCAAGCATACGTAAATAAAGTGAATACCCTATCTGTTTAATATGTCCAGATTGTGCTTCCCCGATGATATTCCCTCCACCACGGATCTCCAGATCATGAAATGCAAGAACTGCCCCAGACCCAAGATCTGAGTGGGATTCCAATGCCAACAGACGTCGTTTGGCATTGTCTGTAAGTCTCTCTTTATCTGTCACCATAAAGTAACAGTATCCCTCTTTGCCTCCACGTCCTACTCGCCCACGCAGTTGGTGTAAGTCTGCTATACCAAAGTTATCTGCCCCATCGACTATCATAGTATTGGCATGAGGCATATGAATACCTGACTCTACGATGGAGGTAGAGAGTAGTACATCATACTCACCATCCTCAAAAAGCATCATCTCATCTTCTGTCTCTTTGGCTGAGATTTTAGAGTGCAGTACTGCTATGCGTAGTTTAGGAAGTATCTCTAAAAGTACTTTCTTTTTATCTTCTATACCCGCTATAGAATTAAAGACATAAAATATCTGTCCACCTCTACGTATCTCACGAAGTATGGCTTCTTTAATCACTTTATTATCGTAAGATTTAACAAAAGTTCTCACCCCTTGACGTTCTGTTGGAGGGGTAAGGATTTCAGAAAAACTTTTTACATCTGACATAGCAAGATTCAATGATCGTGGTATAGGTGTAGCTGACATAGAAAGCAGATGCACATCTATAGCTATCTCTTTAAGTGCCTCTTTTTGTTTCACCCCGAATTTATGTTCTTCATCGATGATAACTAATGCTAGGCTTTTAAACTTTGCTTTAAGAAGTGCATGAGTACCTACTACTACATCTATAGTACCTTCTTCTAATCCTCTAAGTGTCAAAGTTTTCTCTTTTGCTGTAGAAAATCTATCTAACTTTGCTACTTTAATACCATGTCCATAAAAACGCTCTTTTAATGATTTATAATGCTGAGAAGAAAGTAGTGTTGTAGGTGCTATCATCATCGCTTGGTAGCCATTTTTTACAGATACAAACATACCATTCATCGCCACTTCGGTTTTACCAAAACCAACGTCTGCTGAGAGCAGTCTGTCCATCATCTTACCTGAACTCATATCTTCAAGCATGTCATTAATAGCTTTCTCTTGATCTTCTGTATGTACAAACCCAGCTTCAGACATAAAAATGGCATGCTCTTCCATGTTTCGCTTGAGTTTGATACCTTTTTTGAGGTGTCGTTGTGCAGAAAGATTGATGATTTGCGAAGCAATAGCAAAAAGTTTCTCTTTGACCTTTGCTTTGAGCTTTTTAAAACTGGCTTTCCCCATACGGTCAAGTATCGGCAAAGAACCACCTTCTGCTACATAACGGTCTATTACTTCTAGACTAGAAACTGGTATAAGTAGTGCATCTTCATTTTGATAATGCATCACTACAAACTCAGAGAGTGACCCCAGTATCTCTCTCTTTTCTATCCCTTTAAAGATACCCACTCCATAATTCTCATGCACTACATAGTCACCAGGTTTTAGCTCGTCTAGTATGATAGAAGCTTTTTTCACTTTTTTACGTTTAAGAGGTTTATTGAGTGAAAGTATAAGTCTACCATTTCCTAAAAGGTTAACGATACCCTCTTGATAGACAAATTCAATATTTTCAAAGCTACTAAGCTCAGAACCTCTTACAATACTCTCATTTTTAGCGATGATAGTAATCTTTTTCTCTTTATGCGATTCTAAAAGTTTGTTGTGGTTGACTGCTTCTAAATCTCTATATTTTGAACCCTCTGGGATGGCTGGCAGTAAAAAAGATTTACGAGGCACAAGAGGTTCTGTGAGTTCATACACTTCTTTCAGTTCATCATCTAAGTTAGATGCCCATACACCATCAAACTGTTCTAAAGCGCTCTGACCCAAGTCCTCTAAATGCCAAAGCCCTAAAGCATCCACATCTTTGACAAAAGTGTCATAGCTACTTCTCTCACATCTATTTTTAAGTGCTTCATGCTGTACTTTATCTAAGGCTAAAAATGCAGGGGTAAAGCTTAACTCTTCAAGCTCTTCACTCACACGTTTTTGTGTACCTTCATCATAATGTTGTATGGTCTCCACTTCTTCATCAAAGAGTGAAATACGGTAGGGCATCTGTGCATCTATAGGGTAGATATCTATAATGTCTCCACGAAAAGAAACTTCCCCTCTCTGTGCTGCGATATCAGTAAAGTGGTAGCCCCACTGATACAAAGTATCTTTGAGCTCTTGAAGATTAAGTGTTTCACCAAACTCTATAGTCTGTGAAGAAAAATATTCTAATTTTGGAAAAGGTATAAGCAATGTTCTTAATGGAGAGATAAGTACTTTTTTCTTACTGCTTTGATGAAAAGAAGCTAACTGTAGAAAAAGTAACTGTACATCCTCAGCATAGGCACGCAAGTCTTCACCCACTGAAACACGTAAATCTGGTAAAATAAAAGTATCATATCCTAGTAGTATTGCTACATCTCGTATTTGTATGGCTTCTTTGTCATTGTTACAAATGAGCAGTTTGGCTTCGACAGGCTCAGCCACCGTTCCCTGAGTGTGCCGAAGGGTTAACTCTTCTAAATACTCATATATATTACTTTGATACATCTCTCTCTTTTCTCTGTTTTAAAAATTCTTCTACTACATAAAATGACCCAAAGACTAAATAGTTTTCATCTTCATCTATTTTATTTTCAAAATAGCTATATTCTAGTCCTATTTTTGTTAAAGCTTTTTCTATCTCATTTAATGTTGTAGCACGTTGTGAATGAATCTTTATAATCTCCACACGTTTTACTTTAGGTTTAAGTGTTCTTAAAACCTTTTCATAGTCTTTATCATCTAAAGAGTTATAGATAAGTACTACTTTTTTATCTAATGCTTTTTCTATAGCTTTGGCTGCAAGTGGATTATGCCCTACATCTATACGTATGTTATCTGTCCATAGATAGAAACGTCCAAAAAGTTCTAGGCTTTTTAAATCATTAACATCATAGATAATATTTAACATATCTAGAGCTTGCATTGCTACTGTTGCATTTTCTATGAGGTAATCAGCCCAACCATTGGCTTCGGCTATTTTTTGTAATCCGTAGGGGTCAACCCGTGTGTTGATCCGTGGGCAGACACTCAGGTCTGCCCCTACATTATTGACAATTTTCTTAGCAACTTCCACCACTTCATCATAAAGCTGCGGTGCTAAAAGTACTTGCTTCTGAATACTACGTATCTTCGTAGCTGCTATCTCTTCAATTGTATCACCCAAAAAAGCTTGATGATCTATACCTATAGGTGTAATGATGCTTAGTTCCTTATTACACACATTTGTTGCATCAAACTCACCACCAAGCCCTGCTTCTAACACCATTAAGTCACAATTTTCAAAAACTACAAAGGCTAAAAGTGTCGTGTATTCAAAATAAGAAAGAGCATCAGACATCTCTTGACCCAAGATACCAAAAAGTCTTTGGTGCGCATTGTCTAATACTTCATCTGAAGCATCAGCTCCATCTATCCAAATACGTTCGTTAAATTTCAAAATATGTGGAGAAGAATAATGTCCAACACTATATCCACTCTTATATGCAAGGTGTGCAACTATACGACCCGTAGAGCCTTTACCGTTAGTACCTACTATATGTAAAGTTTTAGGTTGTTTAATATGTGGTTTGAGCATACCATAAGCGATATGTATACGCTCATGATTTATCTCTTTATAGTAGAGAGGTTTAGCTTCTAAAAAAACATTGAGTATCATATTTATTTAGTTTTTTTACTAACAAGTATTCCTTTTGCACTTACATAAGCAATAAACTCATCCAATGCCTTTGCAAGTCCTTGACGAATTGCTTCTGTTCTAAGCGTAGAAGATGTTAGTGACGATGCTTGAATATCAGACTCAACTATACTAGAAATTCTTTTAGTGAGTATACCTTCTTTTGTTTTCATTTTAAAATTTACACGTATATTTGCACGATACCTTGTTACATATCCATTTTCATAGGCAAGTGGTGTATAACTTGTACCTCTATATTTAACATAAATTTCACTCTCTGCCGCTTCTTTAGATGTTACACGTCCTTTAAAACGAGTATACACCAAACGGTTCATTTCATCTTTAATAAACGGAGCATTCTCAGGTTCAATAGTATCTACGGCCACTTCAATATACACAGTATCAGTAAAAATCTCTTTGATATACTGAGAAGATGGTTTATATCCACATGCAGTAAATAACAAAAGTCCCAAAGTCATTAAAATTATTCGCATACTTACTCCTTTTATTGTGCTGGCTTCACAGCCAAGTTTACCAATTTATTTGGTACAACTATCTCTTTAACTATTATCATACCCTCTAACCACTTTGCCCCTGCTTCTTTTGCAATACTAAGTATCTCATCTTTTGATGCAGATGGACTGATTTCAACTTCTGTACGTTTTTTACCACCTATCATCACCATATATAAAATACTATCTTGAATAAAGACTTCTTCTTTTACTTCAAGCTTCGCACCCAAGTTCTCTCTATCAAATAGCATTTCAGAAAGTTCCGTCGTCACATGAGGAATAATTGGTTCTAAGAGGTTTAGCATAATATACATTCCCTCTGTCCACACATCTGCATTATCTTGTTTATCCAGTGCATTCAACGCTTCCATACAGGCAGCTATTAGTGTGTTAAATGCAAATGTTTTTTCATACACATCACTAGACTTTTGTAAGGCTTCATAGACTTTTACACGTGCAAGCTTAGATTCTTTACCCAATGTACTTTGGTCTATCTCTGGTAAAGTTTTACCGTTTACTTTACTATTTCTATCATAAAGCTTTTTAATAAACCTAAACGCACCCTCTACTGCAGAGTCATTCCACTCTAACTCTTTTGCAGGAGGTGCAGCAAAAAGAGTAAAGAGTCTCGCCGTATCTGCACCATATTTTTCTACGAGTGCATCTGGGTCAACCGTATTTCCTTTAGACTTAGACATCTTTGCACCATCCATAAGTACCATACCTTGAGTAAGTAAGTTCTCAAAAGGCTCATCAATATCATGGTAGCCAAGGTCACGAAGCACTTTGGTAAAAAAACGTGCATAAAGTAAGTGTAAAATGGCATGTTCTATCCCACCGATGTACTGATCAACGCCTAGCCAATAGTTCGCATCTTCTTTATCTATACCTATGTCATTCCACTTTTTAGGGTTTGTTGCATAACGGAACTGATACCAGCTAGACTGTACAAAAGTGTCAAGTGTATCTGTCTCACGCTTAGCATCTTTTCCACACTTCGGACAGGCACAGTTTTTCCATGTTGGGTGGTTTTCAAGCGGGTTACCCTCACCCGTAATCTCTACATCTTCAGGAAGTGCGATAGGAAGATTTTCTACTTTCTCAGCCACAAGCCCACACTCATCACAATGTACAAATGGTATAGGTGCTCCCCAGTAACGCTGACGACTTATTCCCCAGTTACGTAACTTATAATTTGTAGTACCCTTACCTAAAATGTTCTGTTCAAAATATGAAATAATTTGTGCTTTAGCCTCTGTGTTTTTCACACCCGTAAACGTATCTGAGTTCTCCAAGTCACCTTCTAAAGTATATGGTAACTCTTCACCACCCATTATCACTCTTTTTATAGGCAAATTATATTTAGTCGCAAACTCAAAGTCCCTCTCGTCATGAGCTGGAACTGCCATCACAGCCCCACCACCATAAGATGCAAGTACAAAGTTAGCTGTCCAAACAGGTATCTCTTCTTTTGTAAGTGGATGTATAACTGTTAAACCTAAGTCATACCCCTCTTTACCCTCTTTGGCACGTTCTATCTCTGTCATGTTGGTGATAGTCACTATCTTCTCAGTTACATCACTTTCTAACAAGTCATTATCTAATAGATATTTTGTAATAGGATGTTCAGCAGCTAATGCAGAATATGTCACTCCATAAATAGTATCTGGACGCGTAGTAAATACTGTATACTTCTCAAAGTTTCCACCAAGTTTTGCTTTAGAAGCCTCAGAGAGTTCAAATTCAAACTCTAGCCCTTGAGACTTTCCTATCCAGTTTTCTTGCATAGTCAATACTTGGTTTGGCCACTTACCCTCAAGCTGTTTTAAATCACCCAGCAAATCATCGGCATACTTAATAATGTCAAGATAGTACCCTGGCATCTCTTTAAGCTCTACTGGGTTGTCACAACGCCAACAGCATCCCTCTTCTACCTGTTCATTCGCAAGTACTGTATGACAGTCTTCACACCAGTTTACTGTGGTACTCTCACGGTAGAGTAAACCCTCTTCAAACATCTTGATAATGAACTCTTGTTCCCACTTCGTATAGAGCTCATCACAGGTAGCAAACTCACGTGTTTTAGAGAAGCTCAGTCCAAGTGTATTAAGCTCTTTTCTCATGTAGTCTATGTTTGAATAAGTCCAATCTTTTGGATGTCTACCATGCTTGATAGCAGCATTCTCAGCAGGCATACCAAAAGCATCCCAACCGATAGGATGAAGTACATTAAAGTCTTGTTTTCTGTAGTAACGTGCAAAAGCATCACCTATGGCATAGTTTCTTACATGTCCCATGTGTAGTCTACCACTAGGAAAAGGGAACATAGAGAGGATATATTTCTTTTTTCTTGTTAACGCATCATCAGGCTCAAAAGCCTTCTCATCATCCCATTTTTTCTGCCACTTGGCTTCAATCTCATTTGGATTGTAACTCATATTTTCTCGCTTATATTGTGATTATTTAATTGAAAAGATTATATCTAAGATGGGGTTAGATATGTCTGTAGGGTGTTGTGCCCTCACAACACCACAAATTAAATTTCTTGATTTTATATTTATTGAATATCAAATTATTGGTGTTGTCATGGGACAACACCCTACTAGGTTTTATAATTCTACATTGTGAGGATCAACATAATCATAATTTATAATATCTTCTGCCTCTGTACTTTTTGAACTTAAACTATCATGTAACCCATTTAATTTAATCATTGCAAATATTGCACCAAGAATAGGAAATAGTAATATCCAAAATATTTTAAAAAATTTATCTTCTATTTCATAGAATATATCTTCATTTATTACCAACATAATCGCTAAAAAGTCTAACATAGCGACTATGGCATAAAAATATAACATTTACTCTCTACCCAAACGTATTACACTGGCGAATATCTCCAGTTTGAACACCTCTTCTAAACCATTCTATACGTTGTTTAGAACTACCATGTGTAAAGGCATCAGGACGTACTGCGCCACCTGCTTGCTTCTGAAGTGTGTCATCACCTATGGAAGATGCCGCACGTAATGCTTCTTCTATGTCCCCTGGCTGTAAAATATTAAACTGTTTATGCGCATTATATGCCCATACCCCTGCATAACAGTCTGCTTGGAGTTCCACTTTTACTTGTAGTGCATTAGATTTTGCACTACTACCACCCCAACTTTGTTTTGCTTTTTGCACTTTATCTAATGTACCTTGCAAGTTTTGAATGTGGTGTCCTATTTCATGAGCAAGTACGTACGCTTGAGCAAAATCTCCAGGAGCATTGTGTCTACGCGCAAGTTCATCAAAAAATCCTAAATCTAAATAAACTTTTTGGTCAACAGGACAGTAAAAAGGTCCCATCTGAGCAGAAGCATGTCCACATCCTGAACGAGTACTCCCTCTGTAAAGTACCATAATAGGCTCTTTATAGCCACGTAACTTCTGCTTCCAAATATCTTCCGTGCTTGCCAATACTTTTTTAATGAACACTGCTTGTTTTTCATCTTTTACTTTATCTACAGGACGAGAAACAGAACTACCACCCATCCCTAGCAATGCTAGTGGATTATAACCCATCATATAAGCAGCCACACCCGCACCAATAATGACCATACCAAATTTCGAACGTAACAATGGCTTTACTATAGGCCAAAGCATCATCATCGTACCCATAGAAGGCATACCACCACCACTACGCCCAGAACTTGCTCGTCTATCGTCTACATTCCTACTTTCGCGTTCATCATCCATTCTCATTTTAATCCCTTTAACATTCTATATTTTCTTTATCCAATTATACCAACCAAAAGTAAAAATCTACTACAATATTGATACTAAAAAATTGAGGAATAATTGTGTCTTTAGCCCTAGCAAGAAAATATAGACCTGCCACTTTCGATGACCTTATCGGTCAAGAGGCAGTTTCACAGACTTTATCACTTGCACTTGATGGCAACAGACTTTCTCATGCTTACCTTTTCTCAGGTCTAAGAGGTTCTGGAAAAACTTCAACTGCACGTATTTTTGCTAAAGCACTACTTTGTGAAGAAGGTGCTACTTCTCATCCTTGTGGTATATGTACCCACTGTAAAATGGCAGCAGATAACTCGCATATGGACATTATAGAGATGGATGCTGCTTCAAACCGTGGTATTGACGACATCAAAGACCTCATAGAACATACCAAGTACAAACCAAGCTCAGCTCGTTACAAAATCTTCATCATCGATGAAGTCCACATGCTTACGAACCAAGCTTTTAATGCCCTCCTTAAAACACTTGAAGAACCTCCTGATTTTGTCAAGTTTATATTGGCAACAACTGACCCACTTAAACTACCTGCTACCATTCTTTCTCGTACACAACACTTTAGGTTCAAAAAAATCCCTCAACCCCTTGTACTCAAACACTTAGAGCACATCTTAGACCTTGAAAATATAGGGTATGAAAAAGAAGCTCTAGACATCATCGCACGTTCTGGAGCTGGGTCTTTGAGAGATTCACTTACACTTACAGACCAAGCCATCGTCTACTCCAAAAATTTTGTAGACGTTGCTACAGTTACCGGAATGCTTGGCATCATAGAACCTAGCCACCTTGAGGCATTACTTAATGACATTATGGCAAAAGAGACTACTAAAGTCTTAGGTTTTATTAACATGGCACGTGACTATGAAGCAGAGATGATACTTGATGAACTTACACTTTATCTTAAAGAATTACTACTCTCTAATACTGAAAAATTAAAACCTATGACTATCGAGCGTTTTTTTAGAGTCATTGCAGAATCTAAAGCTCTCTTGGCACTTGGGAGCGATGGTGAATTTGTCCTCTCTTTAGCCCTTTTTAAGATGATGGAATCTTTACAAATAAAAGATATAGACACTATGATACGTGGACTAGAAAATGAACTTAAAGGTGTAGAAGTTTCTGAAATTATGGTTACATCTGCCACCCCTGATATTTCTGCTCCTCCTGAAGTCATTACTATCACTCAAGATGAGATTGACTCCTCTTTACCAGCACCTATTACAAGAAAAGAACCTATTAAGACATCTATACCAGAACCTATAGTAGAAGAAAATGAAGCTAAAAAAATAGAAGAACCTATTAGTACAGATAACACTTCAACAAGCTCAACGACTGAAATAAACAAGTTGACTGAGCCAGTCGAAGTTATACCCATACAAAAAGAAGAAACTCCACCTCCTGTAGCACAAATAAATCCTCATCAAAAAACATTTGACTCACTAATAAAAAAAATATACGATAGAGATTATGACTTAGGGACATGTTTTGAAAAAAATATCACTTTTGAAAGTTTTGAAGATAATAAGCTTACATGGGGTTCTCATGCAGATGGAGATGACAAAAAAATGCTTATCACTCATTGGGGTCTCATCAACATGTTTGTCAAAGATACCTTTGGTTTTGAGACTAAAATAATCAATGTAGCTAAAAAAAAAGTAGTTGATACTTCTTTACCTTCAACCACTTCGACAAGCTCAGTGAGCGAAGGTACAGAAGCAGAAATATCTGAAACATCGGTACCTGAGCCTGTTGAAGGTAGCAAAGTCCCACATTCTGACGCCAATACAAGCTCTATGATAGAAGATATTGAGATGAAAAGCTCATGTATCGCTCCAGAAGCGGGTAATACAGAAGCAGCTAAAGAGAAAGACCCGTCAGCCC